>Ga0268280_1000798_pt1 | contig 23742 bp, 34 predicted proteins | sample saktaG_9_FD_190139 | JGI IMG/M metagenome (GOLD analysis project Ga0268280, IMG submission 190139) | Saline water microbial communities from Sakinaw Lake, British Columbia, Canada - sak_2011_5_24_40m | ecosystem: Environmental > Aquatic > Non-marine Saline and Alkaline > Saline ... | reverse complement strand
CATCGGCTATGAAGGCTATGAGGCCGCCGCCCTGGCCCTGAACATGCTGCCCCGGTGCGTGGCGGTGCTGCGCAGGAACTTCGACGACTTCGCCGAGCGGCAGGCGATTCTCGCCGAGATCGACCGGGCGAATTTTGACATGCCAACATGATGGTAAATATTCTTGAATTACCCACTTGACACCAGTTCCACAAAGTAGTGAAATGGGATCGTGATAAATGGTTCGCACATTCCGACAAAGCTCATATCGCCACATCTTGCGAGAACTTCCTGCCTTGTGCGGGCCGTTTATCACGCCGCAGGGTGTGGCGACATCGGCTTTGTCGGCGATTGTGAGGCACGCAATGCCAAAGGGCGTTTATAGAAGAGCGTCGTTGCTGGAACGATGGTTGGGGTGGGCTGGCAAAGCAGTTGATGGACAATGCTGGATATGGCGCGGCCCTTTATTCGGCAATGGATATGGGCGTATTTATGTTGGCAAACGTGGATTGTTGGCGCATCGGGTAGGTTACGAGATATTCAAAGGTCCAGTATTGCCTGGCATGTTTGTGTGTCACACCTGCGACGTAAAAGCGTGTGTTAATCCCAGCCATTTATACATGGGCTCTCGGGCTGATAACGCGAGGGACGCCAAAGAACGGGGACTATTGCCCGTGGGCGTCCGTAATGGGGCCTATACCCATCCCGAATCGCGACCTCGCGGAGACCTCAATGGCAGTCGATTGCACCCCGAACTACTAGCTCGCGGCGAGCGTAACGGTGGAGCAAAGTTGTCGCGGCGGGACGTCATAGCTATTGTTCATGGACACCTAAATGGACGCAGTAACGTCCAACTAGGAAAAGACTATGGTGTTTCAGATGTGTCTATAGGCAACATCATTAGGGGAAAAACATGGACTATTATCAATCGCGACGCGGCCGGCTTCGACCTGCCGACGAGGGAGAAGCCATGAAGCGTGGCGACCTCGCCGGGCTTCCCGCCCACGCAATGGCCGAAGTCGAGCGGCAAATGAACGAAAAGAGCAAGGCAAAGACCGCACACGCCAAGCCGATGATGAACAAAGGCGAGAAGCTCTACGCCGAGTTCTTGCGTCGGCGAATGTTGGCTGGAGAAGTCAAGTCGTATCTGTTTGAGGGCGATACGCTGCCTCTTGCCTACCGATGCGACTATACCCCGGATTTTCGTGTTGTCCTGTCGGATGGGCGAATCGAATACCACGAGTGTAAGGGCAAGAAGGGCAAGAGTTATTACGCCCGCGAGGACGCACGTATCAAGATCAAGGTCGCGGCCAGCCTGTACCCGCAATTCGCTTTCTGCGTGGTCTGGCTAGACCAAGGCACGTGGAAGCGAAAAGATGTTCCTTGTGTGACAATAAATTGGACAGAACACAGGGGAAAGGACAACCGATGAGCCTGCAATCCGAACTCTCCGTATTCGACCGATTCAACCCCAACGGACCTAACTACGAAAAACAGGGTACGTCGAGCATGTTCGTTACAACTGCCGAACTCGATACCCGCATTCAGTGTGAGGGAGGCAGGGGTAGATGGGAAAACTTGTGCAACGGCTGCTCGTTCCATATCGCACCCGACCAGCCGGACAAGTGCCCGCGTTGCGTAATCGGGCGACGGCAGGGTAAGTATGTCGTTCCAAAGGGCATTGACGATCTTATCGCCGAACATGCCAAGGCCATGCCGAATATCAGGAACGTATCTGCTGGCAAAAAGGCTGGCCGCGCTAGCGCGGCGAAGAAGAAGGAGACAGGAAAATGAAACTGACCGAGGAACAGATCGCAGAGATAGCCGACAACGTGCATAGCGACTACTACTCCGCAAACAGCCCGTATCGTCAAGGCATGATAGCCGGGGGCATCCGCGCCGCGCCACGCACTGCCGGACCTGCTCGCCGGGCACAAGGACGAGGTGCGGCCGATGAGTCTTGCCAAGGCTGCGGCACGGGCCACGGGCAAGCCGCCCACGTCCCAAGAGTACCGCGACGTGTACCACCGCGTCTACTACGAGGGCCATGCCGCCAGCAGGCCCAAGCCCAAGGCGAAGAAGGCGAAGCCATGACCGCGCCCAGGAAATGCAAGTGCGGCAACTACATAGGCCACGATACGCCGGCCAATGGAACAATGTGCATGGAGTGCTGGTGTAACGCGAAAAACAAGCCGGCAGGACAGCAACAAGACAAACCGCCGCCAGACAGGCCGGGTAATCCGCACGCGACGTTCGATGTGCCGGAACACGTAGTGCCCATAGGCTTCGACACGAGAATGACGGCCTATATGCGGATGATGAGCTATGACAACATCGACAACAGATAGGAAGGCGAAGCATGACCGCGACTGAAGAACTCGACGGGTCCCCTTATGCGGCAGGCCCGGCTTATCGCCCCCGAATCCCCGTAATTGCCTTGCCGGGGAGTTGAAAATCGGGTAGGATGGACCTTGTGACCAGAGAATCGTACATCCCGACGAACCTGAACAACCCTGCCCGATGGTCAGCCTCGCCTCTGTGCGATTCGCTGGTCACAACCACCGGGTGGGCTTGTCCGGGTTTGCCGGGAGAATGAGAGGCCCTATCATGGATGGTCGTTTCCTAAGAATGGCGAGAGCTTGGCATTCTGCCGGGCAGCAATATGGCCTTATCGCCAATGGTTTTAGGGATGTGGGCGAAGCGGAACGGGCCGCGATCTTCGAGATAATCTTTACGACACCACCAGAAGAGTGGGCTACCGCCTGTGGGGAACTCTTTAAGTACGCGCCCGATACTGTCGCAATGGAGCGGTCCCTAAAGGCTGCTCATTGTCCCAATTACCAAGATGACTGCGACTGTTTTCTTCCCAGCCGCCAAGGTCTGGAACGATGCCAACGAGAGCGGGCCGCAAGACTTGAAATTGAGAAGAAGAGGGACAAGGCCAAAGAAAAAGTTTGGAGGCATGCTGTTTTTGAGCGTGACGACTACACCTGCCAGAAGTGCGGCAAGAGGGGAGGAGACCTGCAAGCCCATCACATCAATCCGTATGCCAAGCATCTCGCCCTGCGGTGGGTTGTGAAAAATGGCATGACTCTCTGCAAGACCCCTTGTCACGCGGAGGCCCACCGATGACCTCTGGCGAGTTTATTGAAGGCGGGTACGTTCTCTTGCCCCGGCGGCTCTTTGAGTCGGAAGAGTGGTTTGGGCGGTCCCCACTTCACCGAATCCTATGGGTCTATCTCTTTGCAATGGCAAATCATTCGCTGCATAACGGGCTGGCTCGCGGCCAAATCCGGACTTCGCTTCCCGTCCTCCAGGAGGCCCTTTCCTACATGGCGGGGTATCGCCTAATTAAGCCGTCACGGCGGTCGCTATGGCTGTCTCTCGAAGGTCTCAGGGAACGTCATGCGATAGTCACAATGAAGGTTACGCACGGACTTATCATAACTATTTGTAATTACGACCGTTACCAGACGGCCGAGAATTACGAACGTCATGGCGAAAAACCTACGAACGTCATGACGGGCGGTCAACGAACGTCACAACACGGTCACAATGTATACAAGAATGTAAAGAATAAAGAAGAAGGTAAAGAAAGAGAAGAAACACCCTCACCGGCTGACGCCGGCAGTGATGTTGTCGAACCGTCGAAGAAGCCAAAGCCGCCCATTAAGGGCACCTTCGACCGCTTCTGGAAACTCTACCCGCGAAAGGTGGGCAAGGGCCAGGCCGAGAGGGCCTGGGCCGGTGCCCTTAAGAAAGCCTCGGCCGAAACCATCATCGAGGCGATCAAGACCCAATTGCCGATCCTGGCCGGCAGGGAAAAGCAGTTTGTCCCACACCCGGCAACGTGGTTAAACGGCCAACGATGGGCAGACGACGTAGACTCAATAGCGCCGACGAGAGAGCAAAGCGACCCGTCTGTCCCGAAGGGCTGGTACAGGGGTCAGGACGGGGAGCTTCATATAGACCCCAACGCCGGCCCTGATGACCCGGAATGGATTGAAGAGTGCTTCCGCCGAGTCGAGGCCGAGAAAGCGGCTGATGCCGCAAGGCTGGCCGAGAAGGGAGCCGCGAATGGCTGACCTCGACAGTATTCGCCACGACCGCAGCGCCCTTGAAGTTGAGCTTGCCGTCGCTGGCGCGGTCTTTAAGGGCAAGGCTTGTAAGTGCGTCTTTCACCAAGAGGAACACGCCTCGGCTGGAATATATGAAACCAAAGAAGGCGTTTGGAAATACAAATGCCTCAGTTGTGGCGAGGGTGGCGACATCTTTGACGTGATTGCCAAAAGAGACGGCAAGACCCTTGCCGAGGTGCTCAAGGGCTATCAAGACCAGCCCGGCACCAGACGACTCAACCCTGTCCTGCCCGATAAGCCGCTCCAGCACCACACAATGGCCGAACTTATTGAAAAGTACGGGGCGCAGGGCGAGAAGGTCTGCGTCTACACGAACCCCAGCACAAAAAAGCCCGACATGGTTGTAATCCGAATTGATGGACCGGACGGCAAGCGGTTCCTGCAATGCTGCCCTAACGGCGACGGGCTGGTAATGAAGGCTCCGCCCAAGCCCTGGCCGATCTACAACCGCATCCGAGTATCTAAGGCCGAGCGAGTGGTACTTGTTGAGGGAGAAAAGTGTGTGTTTGCTCTGCATGGCGTTGGCATTGTGGCAACGACTAGCCCCGGCGGCTGTACCAATGCCAAAAATGCTGATTGGAGTCCGCTGGCTGGAAAAACGGTTGTGATCTGGCCGGATAACGACCAGCCCGGCCTCCAGTACGCCGCCGACGCTCGCAAAGCCCTGGAAGCCCTGCCTAACAAGCCGACAATCAGACAGATTGACCCGGCCGCAACCGGCCTCGGCCCCAAAGGTGACGCTGCTGACTTTCTCGACTCCCTGGCGGACCTGCCTAAAGACCTACAAACCGCCGCCGTCGAGGAAATGCTTGCCGACGCCGAGAGCACGGGCGCGGGGGCTGAATGGGCTACGATTTGGGATGATACCCTTGCCGGAAAGCGTCGGTCGCTGTCTTGGGGCATGTGCTATCTAACACAGAACACCCAAGCCTTACTGCCTGGAACCGTAACGCTCTTGTGTGGGGCCGGCGGTGCCTCTAAGTCGTTCCTAGTTATCCAATGGGCAAGATACTGGCATGACCAGAATATCCCCGTAGCCGTCTACGAACTTGAAGGCGAGAGGGCTGAACACCTGCAACGAGCCGCTGCACAAATGGCCAGTGAACCCCGGATACTCGAAAGCAAGTGGGCGGAAGAAAGCCCAGTCTTCATTCAGGAAATCAAGAACAGGTACGCCGAGTATATGGGCCGGTTTGGCAACTGCATTACTGCCGCCCCGAATGAAGCCCCCAGCCTGGACGACGTTGCAGATTGGATAGAAAAACAAGCCGAGTCGGGCAAGGAAATCATCGTAGTTGACCCGATAACCGCCGCCGCGCCAACCGACAAGGCTTGGATTGCAGATGCGGCCTTTGTCCTCCGCGTCAAAGCTGTTGTCCGTAAGACCCGCGCCAGACTGATACTTGTGATTCACCCGAAGAAGGGGCATAAGGGCGGGGGACTTGACGAACTGGCCGGCGGTGCCGTCTACGGCAGACTGGCAAATACCGTATTGTGGCTGGACCGCCACGAGCCGCCGCTTGACGCCGAGATTCGCCTAGCTTGCGGCCGGGACCGCTGCCAAGTCAACAGAACGCTTACAATACTCAAGGCCCGACATGGACGCGGAACCGGACATAGGATAGGTCTAACTTTCACGATGGACAGTCTAACGTATCTTGAGCATGGAATGATAGTTGCAAACCACCGCAATAGAGGCGAGGAAGGTAAGGAAGAATGAAACAGCCGTCCCGCGTCCTGGCCGACATCAAGAAGCGAGTGCGGCCCAAGCCCGCGCCACTCGGCGGAAGCCTTAGAGCCGCCCTGCAAGACTTCCTGGCTAACAGGCCCGCCGCGTTCCCGCCGCCACCGGATTGCGACGACGCCCCGCCGCCCAGTGACGACGAGGCCCAGTCCGGCACAGACCCGACAGATACGCCTCAATCGGTGCCGCACATGCAATCAATCATAAAACAGCCCGGCTTGGCTCACAGGCGCAATTCTCTTGCGGCACCAACCTGTGACCTTGCCGGGCCTTTTTGCACAACGCTTCAACCCATCGCGGTGAGTGACCGCGAAACACACAGCAGGGAACATAGTTCCCGCAACACAAGGAGTTGACTCATGGCAAAGGCATCTGGAATCCTGGAAGCAATCGAAGTGGCCCCGCTGACCGTCGGCCGGATGACGGTCTGGCTCAAGGGCATCACGCCGCTGATCTGCAACCGCATGGCAGGCAAGGCCAAGCGGACCCTCCTCGGCGGCGGCGGCAAGAAGACCAAGGCCGAGAAGGAGCAGACCCTCAAGCACGACCCGCTCGCTGAGTTTCAGGACTCAATGGGCAAGCGAGTCGGTGCCGGGCCGACCCGGCTACTCATGCCATCCCCCAGCGTGAAAGGCAGCATGATGACAGCCGCACTGGAAACCAAAGGCACAAACCGGACACAGATCGGCCGACTCGTCTGGATTGAGGGATACGACATGAACCTGTACGGCGTTCCGCAGTTGCACATGGGCGTTGTCCGGTCTGCCGACATGAACAAAACGCCAGATATTCGCACACGGGCGATTCTGTCGGAGTGGTGCATATCCGTCACCATCGCATTCGTCAAGCCGCAGCTCGGCGAACAGGCCATCATTCAACTGCTGTCCAACGCCGGAATCATCGTCGGCATCGGGGACTTTCGGCAAGAAAAAGGCAAAGGAAATTACGGGCAATTCTCCATCGTTTCCGCCGACGACTGCAAGGACATCGTGAAGGCTGGCGGCATGAAGCAACAGGACGCGGCAATCAATACGCCGACGTTCTTCGACGACGAGACGGCCGAACTGTTCGCCTGGTGGGAGAACCAGGTAAAGGCCAGCGGCAAGGCTGGACTCGTTCGTGGGAAGTAAACAGTAATGTTCACGGCGAGATAAGGCGGCACAAGGCGGGGCTTAACTTGGCGGGGTCAGGTTTTGGCGGTCAAGGAGTGACGCGTTGGAGCATGGACAGGTTCGACGTGGCTAGGCGGTCGAGGCTGGGAATGGCCGGGTTGCGAGAGTCCCGGTCGGGTCTGGCGGTTGCGGAAAGACGGCTCAAGGCAAGGCGTAGCTTGGCCTGACGAGGCGGTCGTGGATTGTCGAGGCTCGGCGTGTTGCGGAATGGCACGTGTAGGCGGTCGCGGATAGGCACGACGAGGCCCGGCCGGTCTTGGTCTGTCGAGGTGTGGCACGGCGGTCGCGGATGGGCTTGGTAGGACATGGCATTGTTTGGTGTGACGCGGCGGTCTTGGTTCATAACATCAAAGAATGAAAGGACGTAACATGACGGAAGAAACGGCAGTTACAGAGAAAGTGCCGGTAACGGCGGCAATCGCGGCGTGGCTTCGCACCATCGAGGACAAGCATGGACGCCTCGCCCCGGCCATTGTCGAGGAAGAGGCCCGCCCGGAAGACTCGCCCGGCCATCCCTATTTCACATGGGATGACGCCGAAGCGGCCTCGGCCTTCCGGCTGGAACAGGCCCGGACGCTGATACGCCGGGTCAAGTTCGAGGTCTGGTACGAAGATGAGCCGATGCGGGTTGTCCTATATGTCGCCGAACCCGACGCCGACGAGGCCATGTATTTGTCGGTCCCGAAGATTCGGCAGAAGGGCCAGGCGGTCGGCGTCATGGCCGCCGAGCTTGCCCGGATACTCGGCAACGTAAATCGCAGCTTGGGCATCGCCCGTGTCAAGGCGGCACAGTTGCCGGCGGGAATACCCGACGGTCTTGAGGTAGTGCGGCAGCAGGTGGAATCCCTGCTTGCCGATTGTCGCGGCTGAGTTGGGCTAGGCGTGGCTGTTTGGTCATGGCGCATACTGGCTAGTCTGTGCTTGGCTATATCTGGCGGTCAAGGCTTGGTCCGGTGTGGGCAGGCGTGACGTGGCTGCTCGATACTGGGTCTGGCGGGGTAAGGCGGTCAAGGCAATGCGAGGCCCGGCTTGTCCGGGTTGCGCGGGGCGTGGTTGTGCGGTCACGGAATGGTCCGGCAGGGCAGCATCCGATGAGGCTTGGCGGTCATGGCTCGGAATGGAATGTTATGGCACGGCACGGCCTGACGCCACGAATCCCGCTTTCTCCGACTTTTTTACTTGAGTCGGCATTGTTTTTGGGCCGAGAAGATGTATAGAATTGAAACGCCGATGAAGGCGCGCCCGGCCTTTTAACGGGCAACCGGTGCTGCGGGAAACTGCGGCACCGCCTTTTTGCGCCGGTCAAATTAGGACACTACCGATTATTTTAACACCAGCCAAAGACGTTAAAGTAATCTTGCGAACAGCCACACGGACTCCAGCCACAATGCCCCCAAACACGCCACGTTGCCCCAGGAGGCACTTTGGCAGGATAATCGACTAGTGGGGCGTTCTGGCGCATAAAAGCGGGCCAGCCACCGCCAGCCCGCCCGCGCCCGCTGTAGAATGAGTCTAGGTTGTCGCAATGTCCAGTTGCTTGGTGTTCAGCTTCAGGGCCTTCATCACTTGCCGAATCGTGTCTAGGCCAGGGCTTGGTTGCCTGCCGCACTCGAACCGAGACCACAAAGATTGTGACCAACCGCACTTAGCCGCCGCCTGGGCCTGGGTCAAGCCGAGTTCCTGCCGTCGAGCACGGCACCTTGTCCTAATCTGCTTTGTCGTCGTCATTTGAGACATCCTTTCCACTGTTGAGTATCGCCGCCCGCCGTTCGGCAGGGCCGGCACTTCGATAAACGCGCACCGCTCCATCGGTTGCGCGGTGATAGCGGCCTGTAACCGTGTCGTACACCCGCCAGTTCGGACCGGCGCGAACCGCCGTCCAGGATGATGTTGCCGTCGTCATGGTTCCATGCTTTCCGCGTCACGCAACACAGCATCCCATCGCGCATCGTCGCTGGGCACGTCGGCCAGGGCGTCAACTGCCGCCGTCCACTTTTCACACGCCCGGCAAACGCCGTCCGTCAGCGGCCGATTTTTTTCGCAAATGCAGCACCGGCCATGAGTTTTCGTCGCAATCGCTACCATATTCACGCTCCCTTCTTGGCCAGGGCGATGTGGCTGATGATGTCCACCAGTGCCCGCGCCTCTCGCATGTCGATTCCAGCGTTGTCGCACTCGGCCTCCAGGCCGCTGATGATGTCCTCGCCCCGAGTCAATACACAGACCAGCTTGTCGTGGGCATTGCACCGCCGGACAATCTCATCCAGTTGCCGGCCGACAGCGTATGCCACCACGCCCCCAGCCGCCGTCCGTGCCGCGTTGTCTACATGATCGGCCACCAGCATCCCGCCGCCCGTAGGCCACGGCCGATGCGGGTCATTGTCTGTCTCGTTGCTCATGTTCTCTCGATTCCGCCCGTTTCCGGGCACTCTCTGAATAATCGGTTCGCCACGTTGGCCTAGGATCGGCGATCCCAACTGCCAAAGGGGCAAGGGGCGGCCGTTTCACTGCTTGTGGAACCAATACCGTTCTCGCTGAATCGCGCGGTCCTCTTGCTCATCGAAGTCATCTTCGACTTGATCCGCATAACCGGCCTTCTCGCCAAACTCGGCGGCCATGTCCTTTATCGTCTGCCGGCAATACTTCGCCAACGTAGCCAGGGGGACCGCGAAGTGCGGGTCTGATTCCTGCGCCGTCGAGTCTTGCGGACTGTTGCCGGCCGTGTAGACTTCCGCGCCGTCACGAAAGACCTTGTACCCGTTTCGATTGTACTGTCCGTCGATCATCGGTCTGCCCTTTCAGTTAGTGTTCCGAACCAAGCAATAGTCGCCCGCCGCCGGGTGAAGGTGCAGACACGCCTTGACGTGGTGCTCCCGGCGGCAGGCTCGTTTCGGTTTGTGTTGGATGTTCGCATGTCTTACACCTTCATTTACCACTATAGCACCTGTGCTATACTTGTCAAGGGCAATTCCGAAATATATTTCGGCCAGCCGGCAGAAAGACTTGAGGAAATCCGGAAACCGTGGTATAATCGGCGGCGTGATAGAAAAACGCCGACAGCCCGAAAACCCTTGTTGCCCAGCCCTGCGGAGAATCCCCGCCTCCCGGTGGCTTTTCTATCACGACCGCACGACTGGGCAACATCGGCTTACAGGCAACGGAGTAGAGTAATGAGAGTATCAACAAAAAAAGATTCCCCGTGGTCCACGATAGCGGCGGCGATCCGCAAACGTGACGGCAAGAAATGCCGGATTTGTGGCAATCCGTCACGCAACCCCATGCGAGAATTGCCCGTCCACCACATAGATCAGTGTCGAGAGAACAAACACCCCGACAACCTGATAACCCTTTGCTTTAAGTGCCATCGCAATGTTCATGCGGGCAATCTCTGTGTTTTCGGCGAAAGCGAGGGAGAGCGAATAGGTCGGGGCAGCCTGGAATATGCCGTGGAGGTTATCAGGCAAGCATCACGATACCGAATCAGCCGGAACCCCGAGGGCTTGCAAGATTACCCAGCTTAACACGAAACGGGAAAAGATATAATTATCGTATCTGCCTTAACACTAATCTTACAAATATGTCGCGCCCGCACCCTTGTTTCGGCACTTAGTCTCTACTACACTAACGGTGCCCCCGTGTGTGATTCGAGGTGCAATGCTCTATCAGTCCAAAAACCACTACCGCAACCGTGCTGCCAAACGGCCCTCAAACCCACGCCGACCACCGACAAGCACCGCCGCGCCGAGTCTTCCCACTTCCAGCCACCCGCATAAAAAATGTGCGAAATCTTACCCAGGTGGGTAATTTAACCTTGACTTGCGTCAATTTCATAGCAACAATGGTAGCATGACTGTAACGAATCGTTACACCAAAGCACGTCCTTTAGCGCCGACAGATTCCGACGCGACCGCCATAACCGAAAAACCTACCGAGTTCACGCCAACTCCGCGCATGTTGAAGTTCCTCGACTGGTTCAGCGAACACGATTTCTTACTCTCGGTGCGTAAAGTGTTTGAGATCCATGGCAGTCCTGCGGATCGGGTAGATTGGTACCGTTGGCATGATCGGGTTCCTGGCTTTTCTCACTGGTGGCTAGAGCGGGCCGAGCACTATCTTTCGCGTGCGTTGCCGCGTGTTCACGCACGGGTTTTGACGGCTGCGGCGGCGAAAAGCGGGTGTGCTGCTGACCGAAAACTGGCGTATGAGCGGTTTGATCCGAAGTATCAGGCGCAGGACTCTGGCCAGTCTCAACCCGCGACGGTGCAGGTTGACGTTGTGGACCTGATGCGGGCGATGATCGCGGGGCTGTCTGCGGGTGTTCCGGTTGGCGCGGATTCGGTCAGCAGTCCTGTGGGCGGCGTTCCGATGCTGGAGGCTGAGGCTATCGAGGTCGAGGAGACACAGAGCGATGCGGATAGTGACATTTAAGGACATGCTCACCGAGCCGGTCGGGACTGTGTTTTACTGTCGGGACAGCGCATGCGCTGGCGACCTTCGAGGTCCATATCGCAAGAGTTGCCCAAACGACCTTGACATCTTCTTCGCAAACTGCGGCCCACAATGGATCATGGGAGGAACAGGATGGTCAAGCGTAGACCAGTACCTAATAAGTGGGGTCAGTGAGCGCGAGGGGATGTTTGATGCGTCCGCCACCTACCTAGTGCTGGACGATGCAGATGTTGGTTTGATGATTCGGAACCTTCGGGCGGCTTTGGGTGACGCAGAATCAATGGTTCCTTGCCCAGAGGAGGTCTAGGCCATGAATGACCCTACCGCAACTGTCCCGCTTGGCTACATGTTCCGCGTACTGGGTCGGCCCGACGACGTTATGGCTGACGGCCAGTTGCAAACGGTGTGGGTGGTTGGTGTGTTGCGCGCCGGCCTGCCTGGCGATAAGCCGCTTGAAGCTATCGGCGTGATGACAGACAGGCCCATCCTTAAGGGGGTTCAAGCAATGGCCGATTTACTCGTCTCTGGCGTGGATGATATGATGCGAGAGCGAATGGCCCAAGTCGCCTCAAACCCCATGGAACCGCTCGAAACCGTCGCGCAATCGGAAAAGTCGGGTTCGACGTTGCCCCAGGTTGAGCTATCGCCGGCGTGTTCGACCTGGGAGTCGTTCGTTTCTGACGGCTGGCCGGCGGTATGGACCGAGACGCCGATGCACCCTGTCGGCTCGTATCGCTGGGGTCCAAATGGCTTGGAGGTGTACCTGCACGTCGTACCGCCGCCCGCACCCGAGTCTCGCGTTGTTGTGTTCTTTTGTGATACGTCTGGACCTGGCCTGTTGGCTGCGGTGCGTGGGGCAATCCGCAAACATGAGGAGCAGACAGGCCGCCGGCCTGACCGGATGACCATGCCAGCGGACCAGTTTCGGCGGTTCCTCGACCACTGCCGCCATGTGTGGCCATTGCGGGGCGATACCATGCCGGATGTTTCCAACATGCTGTTTGAGGGTGTGGAGATCGAGGCGGACAAGTCCGTGCCCGAGTCCTGCCCCGGTGAGGAGGCCGCCCCTGATGCCAACAGCCCCCGCTAAACCCACCCACAGACGCATGAATGCCGCCAAGCTCGTAGGCGACACGGCTGCGCGATGGGCGTGGATAGCGGAACATTGCAAGATGTTGGACAAGGCGGGCACAATCCGCCCGCTGTTGCCAAACCGTGGCCAGGGGCACATTATTGCCGCGATGCACATGCAAGAGTCCAGGGGCTTGCCCGTTCGGATCATCCTGCTCAAAGCCCGGCAGTTCGGCGGCTCTACCGCTGTCCAGGCTGACTATTTCGCCCGGCTGCGGCTGATGCCTCACCAATCCGCCTTCACGTGTGCCCACGAGGCCGAGGCTACGGGTAGGTTGTTCGACATGACCAAGCGGTTCCACGACTTATTGGACCCCAAGGACCGATTGCCAACCGACGCCAAGAACGGGTATCAGCTTCGATTCAGCGAGCCGCACGGCGGCGGCGCGACTATCGCCACGGCGGGAAGCCCGGACGCTTCCCGGTCGGGTACGTATCAACTTGCCCACGTCAGCGAGTTCGCTTATGTCCGCGCCCAGTCGGCCCTTATGGTTGCTATTGACGCGGCGGTTCCGTATCAGCCGGGTACATCAATAGTTATCGAGAGCACGGCTAACGGGGTTGGCGACGAGTTCCATCGGCTTTGGCAGGCGGCTGTCCAGCGGTTCAGGGTTGGCGACTATACCGGATACGTCCCGGTTTTCGTGTCCTGGCTGCACATTGAGGACTATCAGTTGCCCGTGCCGGCCGGTTACGACTGGTCTAAGGGTGATCAGGCGGTGGTCGAGGATGAGCCGACCTTGCGGCAACTGGGGGCGACAGACCGCCAGCTGTACTGGCGTCGGAAGAAGATAGACGCCTTGGGTGGCGATATAGACAAGTTCCGGCAGGATTTCCCGTCTACAGCGGATGAGGCGTTCATCACTAGCGGCAGACCGGCTATTCCTGCCCATTGGATTACGCACCATCGTAGGACTGTGCAGGCGGGCCGCAAAGCCCGTCTGGTGCTCGATTCGTCGGTAAGGGGCGGTGTCCGGGCCGAGTACAGCGAATCACAACCTGAGCCATTCTGGCGCGTCTGGCGGCCTCCTATCGAGGGTGGGGACTACTGCGGGGCCGGTGACGTGGCTGAGGGGCGGCTTTCGGACATGCAGAACGCGGGGAGCGAGCCTGATTCATCTGCGGCCCTGTTCATTGAGCGGAGCAACCTGGAAGACGTGGCCGAGTGGGTTGGGCGGGTTGAGCCGGACATTTTCGGGCTGGAACTGTTGAAGGCGGCGATGTGGTACAACCGGGCATGGGTGACGCCGGAAGTTAATCCTATCGGTGTTGCAGCGTTGCTCGTGTTGAAGCGTGCGCGGTATCCCCGGATCATGCAGCGGCAACTCCCGCCTGACGTGGCTACGGGTGAGCCAAGGAAACAGGACGGGTGGTTGACAACGCACGCGAATCGGGAGAACATGCTTTCGGACCTGTTGCGGTACTTGGGGCCGGGTCCAACGGGTGATTATGAAGGTCAGATGATTGTTCGGTCGGCTCTGTTCCTGGACGAGTGCTCGACCTTCATTCATACCAAGACTGGGCGGCGCGAGCATATGTCCGGTCAGCATGACGACTTACTCTTCGCCCGCGCTATCTGTTTGCAGGTTCATTTGCTTTGCCCGCGTAAGGTAACAGAGCAGTATAGGCCGAGGCCGGTTGTACAGACCGGGGCTAGTCTTGCCCGTCAGAACGCGGTGGATATGGGTCCTTGGCGGGACGGCGTGGCTGGTGGCACTTATGGCATTGAGGAAGTCAGATAGGAGACAGCATGAACAGCGACGGAAGTAATGGCGGCAATGGCAAGGTCTTGCGTATGGTTCCGAACCCTGGGGGCGGGCGGCTGGTGCTTCCTGCCCACGTTGCGGCGCAACAGCAGCGGGCATTTACGCAGGTTTTGCTTGCGTGGTGTCCGGTGGCAGGGGCGTATGCCGTGGCCGAGGGGACAATAGGTCAGACTCGGCAGATACAGAGCAGTCCGAACCAGCCGCCGACGAACACGATGTGGGTAGTGTGCCCGCACTGCATGACGGGTGAGGCCGAGCCGGTGTTTCACATGGCTAACGCCGTGCTTGTCGATGCGGCGGAGTGGAAGGAAGCCCATAAACCGGGAGAAGAGGTATGAACATTCCGGCAGGCATTGACGAAGTTCGATTCTTGGAGTGGTCTTGGTTCGTGATACGGGAGATGACAGACGGGTACGGCGACCATTACCAATGCTGGTTGCGGGATGAGCCTTTTGACGACAGGGGAGTGGCCTTTGTGGCTACCCGTCACGTTGATGGTTATGCGCAGGAGTTCGTCTGCGAGTTGGATGATGTTGTTCGCATGATGAGGGAGAACGCCCGCGTTCCACTTCAAGCGATATACAGTAATGCCATAGGCATGATGCCTCCGCCGATTTATCGCGGCAAGGTCAGGACGTGGCGCTGGCCGACAGTGGAACAATGGGACAAGGCGTGCAACGAGCAATATCCCAACCGATACTATACCGAAATGAACACGGAACAGAAGGAACCTTGAATGGTCACAAAAGCCGTAGCTTCACAATTCAACCTTGCTACGATAAGCATTGCAGGGCGGTGTGTTGAGTGCGGTGGGCGGCTTGATACTGTGACCAGCACGAGCAATGACATGGGCCGTCCGCTTGTAGGCGAGATCAGTATTTGCGTTGGATGCGTCGTTCGGCTGCTTGTCAAGGCGGCGATTGCCTGCAATTATTCCCGTGGTAGGGAGGCGGACGGTTATCCGGGCGGCGCGACTGTCTGGATGGACGATATTTCTAAGGCGGCGGGCCGGTGTAGTGAGTGCGGCGGCCAGGGTTGCCCAAGTTGTGAAGGGAGCAAATGGTATGATAGAAAACGTCTTATTCGTGGCCGGCGGCGTGTTGCTGTCGGCGGTGTCGTTTTGGTGCGGTCTTCAAGTCGAGAGAAGGCACGCGGCGGAGGTGTTCCGCGCCCGTGACGGCATGGACCCATACCCAGCGGAAAAGGCACACGACAACGGGCCGGTCGAGGAGGTAAGATAATGGATAGGCCGATAGGTCCGTTTGCCTTCGAGGTTCTTGCTTGCCTACCGAAAGAGCCTTGCATGGCCATCATGTCCGACCTGGTTGATGACCTTGTGCCGGAAATGAAGGATATGGTGGGTCGTGGCAAGGTTCTATCCGCCATACACCAGATACGGCGTAAATATGGACTCTTCGAGGGCAAGTGTGGCAAGGTCGCGGGCTACGGGGTTCCTGCTACCGCTTGGGAGCGTACTCAATTCGACACAATAAGGGCGATGGAGAAGGTAATCACCTCTCCGGGGTAGCCCTTTCCCGTCTGGTTGCGCCTAAGGATGCTGCGTGGTAGCCTTGGTTCATGGCTAAGATTCTATCCCTGTTCAAGAAGAAGCCGGGCAAAGCCAAGGAAAAGCCCGCGTTAACCGGCGATGCCAAGTCTGACTTGAAGGCTCGGCTCGACGGCATTGTTGCCCGCGCAAAGCGGCAGCGACTTGACTGGATTGAGATTTACCAGGACGGGATAGACTACGTTTTCGGCAACCAACTCGCTAACGTGCCCGTCAAGGACGGCCATTCCCGCATCCAGGACAACCAAATCTTTCCTGCCGTGACGCAAGAGCAGAGCCTTATCAATCAGAACCGCGTCATAGTCAAGGCTTTGCCGTTCGAGAAGTCAGACGAAGGCGGCGCGAAGGTCTGGGAGCCTATCTTGTTCTGGCAGTACGAGCAGAACCTCAAGATTCCCCGGCGGATACTGTCCGGGATAATTGACGCCAAGACTCACGGGCATTGGGTAGGCCGAACGCTCTGGAACCCGCGCGACTCATGGGACCGCAACGAGAACAGGTGGATTGGCGAAGTCAATTTCAAGCTTTGCCGACCGGACACTATTGAGTTTGCCCCGGATACCGAGGATGCGGACAAGACGGAATGGGTTGTCGAGTTCGACCGGATGCGGTTATCTGCGGCGCAGACCGAGTGGCCGGACATGGCCGAGCGGCTTGAACTTGAGGGCGTGGACGACGCCGAGTACCGAAACGACGGAATAACGTCCGGATTTGGGAATACTTACATTGGGCAACCCGATGGCGGGCCGACCGTCAATGCTGATGGTAGGCCAAGTGTCGAGGGCAGGCTTGCGGACCTGATAAAGAACGATACCGACGAAGATGAGGAAGTAGATAAGTACGTCCTTGTCGAGCGGCATTTCTTCAAGGACCGCGAAACGCGCAGACAGACCTTGAAGGGTCACAGGTTTACGCCGCAGGAACTTCTTGACGGCGGAGTGGCTATCGAGGGGCCTGACCCGGAAAACGAAGAATCGACAGTCCTGATTCATGCCAAGACCGGCGAACCGATTACCGAAGAGTCCTGGCCGTCTCCGGATGAGCGGGTCGAGGATGTTCCCTTGTACCCGACATACCGCAGCGTGTGCCGGTGTGGGGACATCATCCTGCACGATAAGGCATGGGATTTGGACGATCATCCGTATTCGCTTGGCGTCAATCTGCTCCTGCCCCACAACTGGCACGGTCTGAACGGCGTGGAAATGCCCCGTGCTATGCAGGACGTGATAAACCGCACGGCGATGGCGATGGAGGCATGGGTCCGGTTTGCTGGCCTTCCGATAGTTACAGTGGAAGAGGGTGCAATTCCTGCCTGCCCGGACCTCAACGGTGTTGCGGCCCATGTTGTCGTCAAGCCGGGAGCGGTTTGGAAGGTTGCCCCGAACCGTTCCGGTGGCGTCAAGTTCCTCAATATTGAGGTCATGCCCCAGACTGTGCCTGCCGTTCGAGGCATCTTCATGGAGAGCCTGCGTGACCAGACCGGCGTGCAGGAAATCGGGCTGGGCAAGGAAGTGGGCGGAACCGCGACAGAAGCTATCCGGCTCGAAACGAATACTAAATTGCGAACAGCACTGCAATGGAAGCTGGTCGAGATTTGGATTCTGCGGGTAATGTCCCGAACGCAGGCTATTTGCCAGAAGAACTATTCTGCTGGGGAAAAGAGGCGAATTGCCGGTCCGAATCTTGACGCACAAATTGCCCAGTTAGACCAGACGGCATTCAATGCCAGGTTTGACTTGCGATTGGAAGTGGCGACGAGTCTTCCCTTCGACCGAGAGAGGCGCAAGCGGGAAGCGATGGAACTGTATGGAATCCTTGGCGTGCCGTTCCTTGAGCAGTTACTCGACGCCTACGAGCGGGACGACAAGGCTGACGTGCTCCAGAAAAACGCCGCCTATCAGATGATTGTGGAGATGCTGAATAAGCAGAAGGCGGCTACGGAACAACAGGCCGGTGCCATAGGCGCGGCCCCACAGACAGGAGAAAGTGCAAATGCCCAGGCCATACCACAAGAGAAACCAGCAGGAACAATCGCCGGATACGGTGCGGGAGCAGGACAAGGTGCAGGATACTGAAATGGACGATAGGGTTCTGGACGGCATGATCTGGCCGGCTCTCAAGATGGTCATCCAGGTCGGGCGCGAGTGCTCCAATCCGCTTGAGGGTGGAAGCTACGACGCCCAGATGTCCAAGGTTACGAAAGTCGAACGAGTCGACGGCGGGGTATGTGTCGAGCGGGCTGACGGGACGCAGTTCGAGCTTATCAACTGCGGGCTGGCCTTTGTCTACAAGGTCAATCCTCTTCGCGTGGCCTTGTCTCCGCAGGAAATACAGCAACTTGGCGGCTTGGCATGGCAAGTCGAGATTGGCAATGCGCTTTCAGATGAAGCGGCCCAGAAGTATCGGGAACTGTTCGCCCGTGCCGAAAAGCATGGCCAGATAAACGCAGCCAAGGCCCATACGGCCAAACTACGTGCCGACGCCGCCAAGGATAATGCGTTGCGGGAACTGGCCGGCATTAAGCCGCTCGGCTCCGTTACGGACGTTATGGATGACCTCGGCGGAAGCGAAGAAGAGGCCGAGGCCAGGGAAATGCTCGCAGGAGTACAGAACGGCGATTAATCCGTCGTCTGGTTGCGCCTTCCGTGAGCGTGTGTTAGTTTTAGATACATAGGCGGTATGCCAATAGGACACAAGGCCGAAAGGATACCCGCCCATTTTAGCCGACGGAACAAGAATCCGTCACAGGGAGAAACCCAATGGCAGACGCAGAACGTGTTGCAGATACTGCCGTCGATAAGGACGAGCAGATAGGCGGTTCGGAAGCACCAAACGGCATCCAGGGTGAAGCGGCCCAAGTCGATGAGGTGGAACCGAATCTTGAAATCAGTAAGCCGGAAACCAAGGTGGAAGTAGAGGACGGCGAAGAGGCAAAACCTGCCGATAAGCCAACCACCAAACTGCCTTGGGATCATCAACGGCAAAAGAAGGATCAGGAACTTGCCAACCTGCGAAAGCGGGTAGACCAGGCCGAGCACGTCATCGAGGAGCTTCGCAAGCCGAAGCCCACAGGTGCGGCCGACCTGGACGCCGCGACCGCCGAGCTTGAGCAACTTATCGAGGATTCGCCCGATGAGTTCGCCGACGACTCGGAAGTCAAGGCGTACCGGGCAAAACTCACTAAGGTCACAGGCAAGGTCAAGGCCGCAAAGGTGGCACTGACAGCCAAGGCCGAAGAGAAGAAGCCCAAACCTGATTCTGACCAACCGGCAATCATGCCGGAGAACACTGCCCCGACAATGGACGACTTCAACGCAATGTGCGTTGACTCCGAAATCGAGTTCGGGTCGCAGTTTTCGGACGTTGGCCGTGCCTCCTGCATCCGGGAAATGACCAAACTGGGTTTCGGCGATAGCCGGTGGCCCACAAAGGAACAACTCGGAAAAATCGTAACTCGCGTTTTCCGCGAGACGAGAGACAAGGCGGAAGGAAAGCCAGCGAAGAAGGCCGAAGCAGGTGTAAACACCCGCCCGGCCAACCATGAGGCCGAGACTCTAACCAACAGCAAGGTGCGTAGTTGGGACGAGATCAAAGCCGACGTTGCGGCCAAACAGGCACGCGAAAAGAAACGATAGTTGGCTGATTGTCCTTCAGGGCAGTCGGCCTGAAAGGACAACAACCAATGGCAGCCAGCGCAATACCAGCGTCAACAAACGCTCAAATCGAAGCCTCGACGCGACCTCTTTGGAAAGAGGGCGTCAAGGACCAAGTTCTTCTCAAGATGCCCCTGTTCGCCAAGCTGTTCGACCGCAAGCGGTTCATGTGGCGCTCGGGCAACCTCATCACACAGACCGTCAAGACCCAGGAAATTGACCCCATCTTCCAGTCCTACGCTGTCGGCGAAGGCATGAACGGCGGTCGCGTTCTGAACTTGACCAAGCCCTATTTCTTCCCGAAACTGGCCCAGTTGCCTGTTTCGTGGGACGTGGACGAGGAACTGTTCAACAACGGCGGCGACCCGGCCCCCATCGATCTGGCCATGCAGCGCGTCAAGGACGCGGCCAAGGGCACCCGTATTGGCCTCTACAAGATGATCTACAGCGCATCTTCGACCGATACCGGCACGGGTTTCAACTCGGTCGTGCAGGCCCTCAACCATGACGCGACCTATGCCGGCGTCACCCGCGCGACCACGGCCACAAATAAGTGGTTCCAGGGCGGAAGTCTTGCCGATTCCTACACCGACCAGGACGATGCTGTTTCTCCGAGCATAGACCTGATTCGGCGAATGATCGACAAGATGATGGAAAATGCCGACGAGGCCGCTTCCCTCATGTTCATCATGGGTCCGGCCAACTACATCAAGCTCAAGAACCAGGTGGACGCTTCGGGCAAGTTCGAGTACGGCCCGATGAAGGTCAACTACGGCTTCGACAGCTTCACTATCGACGGCGTGGAAATCGTCAAGGACTACTACCTGACCGCCGCGAACCTGCCCGCCGAGTCCAGCCCGCAGAAGTGGGTCTTCGGCATCAACGCCGACGACTGGGAGTTGTCCCTGAACCCGCGTCGCGCCTTTAACCTGACTCCGTATGTCTGGCAGGGCGACCGCGTGAACGGCACCGACTCATGGCTGGCCCGCGTCATGCTGACCGGCAACCTCTGCTGCTGGAAGCCCAACGGGAGCATCTGGCGTTCCAACGTGTCCTAACCGTAGCGGCAAGGACGACAAGAGAAACAACTGAACAGCGAAAGGACATAAAGAATGTCAAGCACAATAGACAGCACTGGAATCATCCTGTACGACAACTGGCCCAACGCCATTGTCAGCAACTCGGCAGGCCCGCATGACCTCGGAAACGTCGCCAACGGTGCGGACCAGAACTGGTACAGCGCCAGTTCCCCTCCCCCGCACAAACTCGGCACCAAGTTCATCGGCACACAGAACGGCGCTGCCGGCGTAAATGCCGGTTCCTACACGCTGATTTACTTGAAGACCGGCACGCTGTTGAACGGCACGGCCATCGCCGCCAAGAAGTTCTGCGTTATGGCGGTTGCGCCCACGTCGAGCACGTCTGGCGACCTGCTCTACACCGTCAGCAACAACCCGGCCTACACCGTTGGCATGAGCACCGGCCTCGGTGCCGTTTCCATGTCCGCCATGACCACTGGCGGTTACTACGGATGGTTCTGGTGCGGCGGTGTATGCCCGGAGAGCATCTGCACGGGCATGGCAGGCACGTACACGACCGACGCCAACGTGGTTGTCGGAGGCTTCTGCCTCGTGACAGACACCATCATCAATCCCGGCACGGACCCGACGAACAGCGCTATCGTCCGCATGGGTTTTGCTGTGGTTGACGATACCTAAGATGCACGGCGGCTGAACGGTCTGAACTGAACGAACAACACATCCCGGCCTTGCCGGGGAAAGGTGAAGAAACATGGCTGATACAGCATTGAATGTTCAAGCAGTGCTCTTGTACGACCGGTGGCCCGGCGTGGCGGTCAAGCCTGACCGGCAGTATTCGGACATGACGGCGACCTCCGTCGGTCACAACGTTGCGGCCCCGCAGTTCCCTCTCGGAACCAAGTGGTGCGTGTACAACAACGGCACGGCTGCATCTGTCGGCGTGGGTTACAATGTCGGATGGAGCGTCTTCACGTACCTGAAGGCCGCCGCCGATATCGCCAGCGCCGTTGCGGGCGTTGTCACCGTCATAGGTTGCCAGGATGGCACTCTCGCGGCAGACGACATCCCGTCGAAGTTCTACACCATCAACACCGACAGCGACCGCACGACCCACGAGACGACCGGCCTGATTGCGGTATGCACATCGACCCTTACCAACAGTTACTACGGTTGGTATTGGACCGGCGGCGTTGCCCCAATCGACTACGTTCCCGGCATGACTTCCGGTTCTCACCTCATAGGCACAGCAGCCATTGCGGCGAGTGCTGAGTTGATGGCTGCGGCAACGGCGGCAACAGGCATTGGCCTCGTCACGGCCACGGCGGGTCATCCCGCTGTTGGAATTGCCCTGTTCGCCACGGACTAATACATGAGGCCCACCGGCCAGAAAGGAAGGTGACTCATGGCTGCACCGGGAACACAGGAACTTGTAAGGCAGGACCGAACCAACAAGCTGTTGGTGGACAACTTCACGCTCACGACCCAGCCGGGCGGCGTGCATCTGACGGCCTACATGCGGATTTTGTTTGCACAGGCCACAGTAGGAACGTTCGTTGCCGAGCCGGTGACTATTTCGGTCGTTATCGACTCGGATGAGCGCGGCGCAACGGTCTCCTCGACCAGCGATTCGCCCTTGCTGGTTTTCGTTGAACTGAAGGGCGAAGCGTAAGAAAGGCGGTGGCTTAAATGGCCGCAGGCGACACAAGTTTGATTCTGACCGACACCACCTCCAAGTCGAAGATCGAGCATTGGCTCGTTACGACCAATGGCACTACCGGCGTGATTATTCCTCATGCGCTTTCGGCGGTGAAGGTTGCCCAGGCTACTTGGGCCGAGGATATGGGCAGTGCTACCGCCGATATTCTCGAAGTGACGGTCACAAGTGGAAACATCGCCACGGTGACTTGCGCCGGTGCGACGACGAAGAACGCCTACGTAACACTGACGGGTTACTAGGCTTGAAGGATTTGCAGGACCGATAAGCGGCCCGGCCCGGCTTTGGCTTGGCCGGGCTGCTTTCTTTAGCTGAGGACGACAAATGATAATCTCACGAACCGACATGAAGCCCCTGTTCACCGCCTCGACGGCGACTACGGCTTTACCAACGGATGGCTCGGCCCCTATCCCTACCGTGACAAAACCGACCTATGCCGTGGACTGTTCGACGGCTCCGGCGATTCGTTTCGTTTTCGGCGGGACCGGCAACGCGGACACGAACATAAACTACCGGGTATTGACGTGGACTTTGGCCGGCCTGACGTATGTGCCGTCCGTTATCGCTTCCGGCGTGGCTACTCTTGGCGCGATGGTTATGACGACCACGGACCTAGACACGGCTGCGACCAAGCTCTGCGACACCATCACAAACACGATGGGAACGCCGGGCATAATCGTCCAATCCCCGGCGAACAACACGATGGCCTCGATTATCGTGATTCCGGGGGCATCGTCGTTCATCACGGTGGAAACCGACCTTGGAACTGCGACTACGGCATCCGTCTACTGGCAGACGGTCGATGAGGCCGCTGGCGCGTCATTCAACACCGCTGGCCAAAGCGCATTGTACAATTCCGACTACGTTGTCTCGGCCGCCTACACGGCGACGATCACCGCGACGGCGGTTATTCCGACCGCGTTCACGGCCACCCTGCCGGCGGACCTGGTTCGGCTGGTGCTGATACCGCGTGGCGATGTGTACTGGAAGATCGGCGGGGCGGCTTCGGCGGCCACAGCCCTGATTGCCCAGGCGTCACCGCTGGGCTTGCCGGTGACCAAGACCCTGGCCGACACGATTCAAGTTTACGGGGCCGGCGCCGGCGTGGTGTGTGACCTGCTGGTCTGTGTGCCGAGAACGTAAGGAGCGACAATGACGGCACGAATAATGCAATGGAACAATGCTGAGGAAGACGGAACGTTAGCGGCTGCGTGGGATGACCTTACCGGGTCGAATTCGCCATCGCTCACACCTCCAGCAGCGGGAGACACGCTTCGGTATGCGGACTATACTCTTGAGGAGTATCCAAGTCCTGATGCGGTGGGAGCGTTTAACCTGGTTGCTGTTGATGGGTCGCACCTTGAAAATCTGGTCGCTAGTAATATTCT
>Ga0268280_1000797_pt1 | contig 23757 bp, 24 predicted proteins | sample saktaG_9_FD_190139 | JGI IMG/M metagenome (GOLD analysis project Ga0268280, IMG submission 190139) | Saline water microbial communities from Sakinaw Lake, British Columbia, Canada - sak_2011_5_24_40m | ecosystem: Environmental > Aquatic > Non-marine Saline and Alkaline > Saline ... | reverse complement strand
TTGTAATAGCTGGCCGTGATCCAGGGGCCCCGGATCAGGATTTCGCCCGAAGATTTTCCGTCCCAGGGAAGCTCTTTCCCATCCGGATCCGCGATTTTCACGTCAAGCCCCACGACCGCATAACCCTGCTTGCGCTTGATATCCCATCTCTGTTCTTCCGAGTATGTCTCTTCCAGCCAGGGTTTCAGCCGATTGATGGTCACCAGCGGCGTGGTCTCCGTCGCCCCATAGGCGTGGATAATCTCCGCGCCGGTCATGTCGTACAGCCCTTTCATCAGCGCCACGGGCGGTTCCGTAGCACCGGAGAGAAAACGGGCACCCTTGAAGCTGGGTTTCACGTCCATCTTTCTGATATATTCGAGCATGGGCATGAAGATGGCGGGGGCACCGTCGCCCACGGTCACTTTTTCGCTCACCATGACCTCCACGAGGGGGCCCAGGTCATCGGCCGCGTACCTTCCAGGGAGCAAAAGCTTGGATCCCGCCATTGTGGCCGCCTGGGGCGTACCCCAGCCCATGGCGTGAAACATGGGGACGATCTGGAAGAAGCAATCCCGGTAGGAAAGCTCCGCATTCATGGCAATGGCCGCAGAATGGAGATAAACATCCCGGTGGGAATAATAGACCCCCTTGGGGTTTCCTGTCGTTCCGGTGGTGTAACAGGCGGCATAGGCCGATTTCTCATCAAGATTCGGCCATTCAATATCTTCTTTCGCCGCCGCAAGAATTTCCTCATAACTAAAAACCGGGCTCAGTTTCGTCTTGACATCTCCAAGCTTCTTATCCGTGAGAATCACCCAGCCCTTCACCGTCTTGCACAGAGGAGCAATGGCTTCCGCAATGGGGATCAATGTCTCATCCACAAAAATGAACGATGCTCCCGCGTGATTCACCACGAAACTCAGTTCCGGAGGCGACAATCTCAGGTTCATCTGAAGAAGGACCGCGCCGGATCCCGGAATGCCGAAATCCATCTCGTAGTATCTGTACGTGTTCCACTCGAGCACCCCGACACGGTCACCTATCTTGACCCCCAAACCATAGAGGGCATTTGCAAGCCTCTTGATTCTTGTATAGGCGTCATTGTAGGTATACCGGAACATGCTGCCCGCTTTCCTTGTAACAATCTGCTGTTTGCCGAAATTTCTTGCGCCGTGCTTGATAATGTTAATCATGTTCAGCTGATAATCATCCTGCGACGTTGATGGAAAGCCCTTGATAATCTTCATACATCCCCCCTCCTCTTTTTTGTTGGTTTACCTGCTCGCTATGACCGATCCGCTTCTATCTACTCATCAATGTTTCAACGTTGCTTCGTTTCGATTGCAATGACGGATTTGATTGCTGGATTCGGGTTAAGGTTGAAGAAGTTGGAAATGGACGCGCCTGAAATGATTCGTTGATTCAGAATTATCTCAGAGAAAAGAAAAAAGCAAGCAATTGATAAAAAGAAGGCTATGCATGCTTTAAGATGATTCCTTCAATGACGTTGGAGACGTCCTCGCAGATGTCGGTGGCTTCTTCGATGCGTTCAAATATCTCTTTCCATTTGATCAATTCAATCGCATCCCGCTCTCTTTCGAAGAGGCAAACCATGGACTGACGAAGGAGCTGATCTCCTTCATTTTCGAGGGAATTGATTTCCACACACATGTCAAGTATCGCCTTTGAATTCTTTTTATAGTGTCTCATGGCGTAAACGACCTTTCTCACGAGGGCAACGGACTTATTCAGAACGAGGGCAAGATCTCTGCATTCGGGGAGCGGCTCCTTGATCCTGTAAAGATGCATCCGTATCGCCGAGGACTCAATCATGTCCATGATGCTGTCCATTTTGTTTGCCAGGGCATAAATGTCCTCCCGGTCCAGAGGAGTAATGAAGGTTTTGTGCAGTTTCTGATAGACACTGTGGGTGATGTTATCGGCTTCATGCTCGATATCTTTAATCTTTGATACCTTCTCTTCCACGTTCTGGTAGTTGTTCATCATATCCAGGAAAAGCTCTCCGCCTTCCTGAATCTTATCCGCCAGGGCCTCAAATTGCTCTGAAAACTTTTCCTCTTTCGGAATGAATCTCATGGTTTGCTCCTTTGATGAACAGGGTTCTTCCAGTGTTCCACGCCCGAGGCGGTGATGATTCCCGTGACAAGTTCCCTCGGTGTCAGGTCAAAGGCAGGGTAAAGGGCTTTCACGCCGGGCCCGCTGATGGGGATGCCTCGGAACTCCAGCACTTCATTGGGATTCCGCATCTCGATGGGAATGTCCTTCCCCGCGGCCGTGCGCCGGTCGGGAGGGCCGTACGCGAGGATGTAAAAGGGAATGTTGTGATAGCGGGCCAAGATGGCCAGCTGAAACGTCCCCACCTTGTTGGCCACCGTGCCATCCATGGCAATCCGATCCGCCGCAGTGAAGACTTTCTGGATCATCCCCCGGGACATGCAGTAAGCCGCCATGTTGTCGGTGATAAGCGTGGTGTCGATCCCCATTTCGCTCACCGACCAGGCCGTGAGCCGCGCCCCCTGGAGATAGGGCCGTGTCTCGGTGCAAAAAACCTTAATCTCCTTCCCCTTCTCCCGCGAATAGCGGAGCATATAGAGAAGCGCGGGACCGGCAAAGCAGTGGGTGAGAATGGTATCGCCGTTTTCGAGCAGCGACTCGGCGTGTCTGCCCGTGTCTTCTGAGATCGAACGCTGCCTCTCGAGGATCTTCCTGAGATAGCTCAGGATCAGCTCGGAGGCGCTTCTCTCACCGATCCCATCCCTGACCTTTCCCACGATTTTATCCACCAGGACCGCCAGGTGGAATCCCGTGGGCCTTGTGGCTCGGAGCCTCTCCGCGGCCTTCTCGAGTTCGGCCAGATCCTTCCGGGCGTCCTTTCCTGAGAGTCTCCGCGCCGTGAGGTAGAGGCCGAAGCCGGCGGTGACGGCGATGTCTCCCGCGCCCTGTACAACCATGTCCTCGATGGCCCGGGCGACGTCCCCATAATCAGAGCAGCGGACCTTCACGATCTCACGGGGAAGCTTCCTGCGGTCAATGATGACGAGGTCATCGCCGTCCAGATAGACATTGTTTTCCAGATCGATGAGCAGCGGCTGTTTCATCAGCTCTGCCTTTTATTCCTCCAATGTAAACTTCCAGGCGCAGTACCACTCATCGGGATGCTTATCAGGCGGGCAGCCGATGCATTCAGTCTTGATGCGGTCATCTATCGACTCCGCAAAATGCCTGTATTCCACGAGACCCGCCGATTTACAGGGGTAATCTTCAAGCCCCCTCTTTTTCCGGGCGGACTGGACACGACAGTCGTTCATCTGGAAAATGACGGTCGTGGGATTTTCTTGAATGATCGTCTGGATATTGATCCGGGCGTACATGCGGAACCTCAACGCCGTTTTGAGCCCCTCCAGACCTGCGTGTAAGGGCATATGGAGAAATTTTTTGATCGACCAGGCTTCGAAGGGTGAAAAACGAGTCCAGCAGCTATCGTTGCAGCGTTTTGCATCGTACATGTCCCGCGCTGATTCCACCGCTTGAAACCATATGCCGTCGTCGGCAAGCCAGTTGATGCCGAGAGCTGTCGTTAGTTCAAGAAGAGATTCTTTCGACATATCCAGAAGGGCCTGAGGAATGCCTTTTGTCATTTTGAACCCCAAGGTCTTGGAGAGACGGTCCATTTGGATCTTGTAGCTGTTCTCATTCGCGACCCGCATGATTTCAAGCCCCTTTTCCATCCCGAACTGATGTTCCACTGCTGAAAACCACATGGTGTAGTGAACCAAGATACGATGAATCATGTCCAGCACAAAACGCGCCAAATCCTCGTGGTTGAGATCTTCCGGCTTTTCAATTTTTTTCAAATCCATACCTTCCTCCTTTTTTTAGATTTCTTGACCCTACAATAAAAGCGTCTGAAGATTTATCAGTAACGGGCTTTTACTATCACAACACGGTTCATCCTGCAAATGGACTTTCTGACCTCTCGTCTTCGGATCGGGAATCAACCGTTGCGTCGATGTCGCTGTTCGGCCGCTGCTTTTCGATATTGAATCGTGGATAGAGTGGTGCCTTCCCGCAACTTTTTTTATCTTGACAAAAATGGCGTTAAGTTATAACAGGAGGCGATGGGTCAGTGTGTTCTGCACGGCCATCCGCAGTCATAAAACCTGTCTTTATCAGCAGTTTTTTTAAACTACTAACAAGAGAAGGAGGGGGGTAAAGTGTATTTTGCAAAAGAACTGCTGGATCAATCCAGCACACTCCGGAAAAAGTGGGAAGACGAAGTCAAGAGGGTTGTAGCCAAGAACCCCGATCAGAAGCCTGAACCGCTCTGGTCAACTGTTTCGGATCTTCCAATCAAGCGGCTCTACACACCCGAGGACATCAAGGATATGAACTTTGCCGAGGATATCAGTTATCCGGGGCAGTTTCCGTACATCCGCGGAAACCAGGTAACAGGTTACCGCGGCAAGTTCTGGACATTCAGGATGTTTTCCGGGATGGGAGATGCCAAGACGACCAATGAGCGGTGGCATCTGTTGTTGAAGGAAGGACAGACGGGGCTCAGCACCGCCTTCGATTTCCCGACCCTCATGGGGTATGATTCGGACTCGCCCAAGGCCCGCGGCGAATGCGGGAAATGTGGAGTCGCCATCGATACCCTGGAAGATTTCATGCAGCTGGTCGATGGGGTCCCCATGGACAAGGTGACGACCTCCATGACCATCAACCCGCCCGCCACGGCCCTCTGGGCCATGTACTGCGCAGCCGCACAGATCAGGGGCATCCCCCTGGACAAGATCGGCGGTACTATCCAGAACGACATGCTCAAGGAATTCATCGCTCAGAAGACCCTGATGTGCCCGCCCGACCCGTCGGTCAAGCTCATAAGCGACACGGTGGAGTTCGGAACAAAGTACGTCCCGAGATGGAATACCATCTCCATCAGCGGCTATCACATCCGTGAAGCCGGCTCCACGGCCGTTCAGGAACTGGCCTTCACGCTCCGTGACGGCATGGAATACGTGGAAGACGTGCTGCGCAGGAAAGGCCTCGATATCGATTCTTTTGCCATGAGGCTTTCCTTCTTCTATAACTCGCACATCGACTTCTTCGAAGAAATCGCGAAGCTCCGCGCCGCAAGACGAATCTGGGCGAAGGCCATGCGCGACCGTTACAAGGCCAAAGATCCGCGGTCCTGGTGGATGCGCTTCCACACCCAGACGGCGGGATGTTCTCTGACGGCCCAGCAGCCTTACAACAACGTCGTCCGAACCGCCACGGAAGCCCTGGCGGCCGTGCTCGGCGGAACCCAGTCGCTCCACACCAACTCTCTCGACGAAGTGCTCTGTCTGCCATCTGACCACGCGGTCCAGATCGCGCTGAGAACTCAACAGATCATCGCCGAGGAGACGGGTGCGGCAAACACGATTGATCCGCTCGCCGGTTCCTACTTTGTGGAGGCCCTGACCAACGAGATGGAAGAGCAGGCCTGGGACTACATCCACAAGATCGACGATATGGGCGGCATGGTGGCGGCCATCGAGAAGGGCTTCCCGCAGCTCGAAATCTCCGATGCGGCTTACAAGTACCAGAGGCAGATCGATGCAAATGAAAAGATCATGATCGGTGTCAACAAGTATGTCTCCGAAAAAGTTGAGCCCATTCCCTTCCTCGAAATCGACGACTCGGTGGAAACGGAGCAGATCGCGCGTCTGACGGCCGTCAAACGAAAACGGGACAACAAGGCCGTGAAGAAATGCCTCGACGACCTCAAAAATGCCTGCAAGAAGGGCGAGAACGTCATGCCATACTGCATCGAGGCGGTGAAGGAGCTGGCCAGCGTCCAGGAAATCTGCGATGTCTACCGTGAGGTCTTCGGCGAATACCGCGATCCGGGCCTCTACTAAGAGAATTGATTCAGGGAGGATATCAGAATATGGCACAGAGAAGACTCAGAGTAATGGTCGCTAAACCGGGCCTTGACGGTCATGATCGCGGCGCGAGGGTGTTGTCCAGGTGTTTCCGTGATGCGGGATATGAAGTGATTTATACGGGCTGTCACCAGACGCCCGAGCAGATTGCCGCGGCGGCGATCCAGGAGGATGTGGACATGGTGGGGCTGAGCTGCCTTTCGGGAGCTCATCGTTATCTCTTTCCGGCAGTTAAAAAACTTTTAGTGGAACAAGGAGCGGATGACATTGTCGTTGTCGGCGGCGGTATTATCCCCGAGCAGGATATTCAATTGCTCTACGACGCCGGGATCGTGAAGCTTTTCACCCCCGGCGCAACGCTGGAGAGTATTGTGGAGTGGATCAACACAAATGTGAAACCAAGGTAGCGAAATAATGGAAAAAGCAAAAAAGATCAAGGCGGGAGACGTTCGGGAGGCCTCCCGCCTAATTAGAAATCTGGAAGACAGCATTCCCGAGGCGAAATCAACGATCAAACATATCTTTCATTTTACGGGCCACGCCCAGGTAATCGGCATCACCGGATCGCCGGGTGCGGGGAAGTCCACCCTTGTGGACGGTCTCATCGAATGGAGCCGGAAAAAGGGGAAAACGGTCGGCGTGCTGGCCGTTGATCCCACCAGTCCCTTCACAGGAGGAGCCATCCTCGGCGACCGGATCCGCATGCAGCGCCATGCCGAGGATCCCGGCGTCTTCGTGAGAAGTCTCGCGACCAGAGGTTCCCTCGGCGGTCTCTCAAAGGCCGTGGGAGACGCCATCCACATCATGGACGCCATGGGAAAGGATGTCGTCCTGGTGGAGACCGTGGGAACGGGCCAGCAGGAAGTGGAGATCATCAATCACGCCCATACGGTCCTGGTGGTTCTGGTGCCCGGCATGGGTGACGAGATCCAGGCCATCAAGGCCGGAATCATGGAAATTGCGGACATCTTTGTCATCAACAAAGCCGATCGCGAAGGAACGGGGAAGCTCCAGAGAGAGGTGATGGCCATGCTCGACATGTCCCCCATCAAGCCGGGCGGATGGAGGCCGCCGATCATCAAGATCGGAAATGCCTTCGAACCCTCGGAATTTGAAAAGGGTCTCAACGAGCTGACCACAAAGGTGCTCGAGCATCACGAACACCTCGTGAAGAGCAATCTCATCGGTGACCGCATACGCCGGAAGACGGCCCATGAATTGAACGAGGCGCTCCGCGCCGCAATTCTTGAGCCCGTTCTTAAGCTTCTTGTCTCCACGGGTGAACTGGATCGAATGATCGATCAGCTTCTGAAAAAAGAGACGGACCCCTATTCCATCGCCGAAGAGGTCCAGAAGAAATATCTTCAGGGATGCATTTGAGCGATTGACCTTTCTCAAGAAGATGTTAAGAACCCGGGTTGACCTGTGTTTCATGCGGCACCCGGGTTTTTAACAAGAAGAGAGGGAACCGACGTGACGGAAAATATCATAGAAGAAACTCTGGCAAAATACAGCCGCGGTCTCGTGATCGTCCTTACCGGTGACGGAAAGGGCAAAACGACGGCCGCTCTGGGTCAGGCGCTCCGCGCCCTGGGACACGGATTGAAAGTGCTTGTCGTCCAGTTCATGAAGGGGAAAAAATACGGCGAAGTCCTCGCCGCCGAGAAATACCTTCCCAACCTCACCACGCTTCAGTGCGGCCTTGACAGTTTTGTCATGAAGAACAACCCCGCCCCGGTGGATATCGAGCTTGCCCGCCAGGGACTGAACCTGGCAAAGAAAGCCATCTCCTCCTGCGAATACAACATGGTGATCCTGGATGAGATCAACGTGGCCCTCGATTTCAAACTGATCTCCCTGGAAGATGTTCTGGAAATGATCAAAAACCGGCCCTCCAACGTGGATGTGATCCTGACCGGGCGATATGCACCACCGGAGATCATAGAGATCGCCGACACGGTGAGCGAGGTGAAGGAGATCAAGCACCATTATGCCCAGGGGTTCAAAGAGAGAGCAGGGATCGAATTCTGACAGGCTGTTGAAAAACGCTCATCTGCTGCGTTGCGCTTCGCTCCTCATCGCTCAACGTATGACAATATACGCCTCGCTCTTCGGGTCTCGCGCGCCTTGCATTTAAACATTTTTGAACAGCCTGTAAAACAGCTATTTTATAAAGTGCTTTTTGACAACCTGTTGGAGTTTTACAGAAAGAAAAGAGAGATTGATGCGGAGGACACCGAAGGAGGAACTGGCGAACCGGATCAGAGCCCTGCAGGGCCGCATGGCATCGGAGAGCATTGACGCGGCTCTTATCGTTCAAAACGCCGATCTGCTCTACTTCGCGGGTACTCTCCAGCAGTCCTTCCTTTTTGTCCCCGTCTCAGGCAAGCCCCTGCTCTTCGTGCGCAAGAACCCGGAAGAGGCCCGGGACGAGTCAACTCTTGATCATGTTATCCCGGTCGGAAGTCCCCGTGACCTCCCGGCGATGATTTCCGAAAAGGGATACGGGAAACTGGACAGGCTGGGCATGGAACTGGATGTCCTGCCCGTGAATCACTTTTTCCGTTTTCAGAAACTGCTGAATCCGGGTAGCATCGTGGACATCTGGCCGGCCGTCCAGGCCGTCCGGATGATAAAGAGCGGCCACGAGATCAGCCTCCTGCAGGAAGCCGCGGTACTCACGGATTACATGGTCGGGGTCGCACGGAAATCCCTCCGTGAGGGGATGATCGAAGTGGAACTGGCGGGCATCATCGAATCGGCGGCAAGGACAAGGGGACACCAGGGCATGGTGCGCATGCGCTCCTTCAACCAGGAGATCTACTGGGGGTATCTTGTTTCCGGTCCGGATTCAGCCGCGCCTTCTTTCATTGACACGACGACGGGCGGAAAAGGTGTGAGCGTCGCCTTCCCGTCAGGCGCAGGGCTGAGGGTCATCGGCCGTAACGAACCCGTCATCTTTGATCTCGTGGGCGTCGCGGAAGGATACAACAGCGACGAGACGCGCACCCTTTGTCTCGGGCGCCTCCCGGAGAAACTCGACAAGGCCTATCAGGTGTCGCTGGAGATCCTTCGGACCCTGGAAACAATGATCCGGCCCGGGGCCGCCTGCGGAGACTTTTTTTCGGAGGCTGAGCGGATCGCCGGGCTTCATGGACTGGGGGAGAATTTTATGGGCTTCGGCAAGCAAAAAGCCGGCTTCTGCGGCCACGGCATCGGTATCGAGCTCGACGAACTTCCCGTGCTCATGAAGGGGAACAGGATGCTTCTCTCGCCCGGTATGGTCTTTACCATCGAACCCAAGTTCGTTTTCCCCGGCCTCGGATCCGTCGGGGTGGAAGACAATTTTGTAGTGACGGAAGGGGGAAGCAGGAAGCTGACCAGGTCGACCTACGAGGTCGATGTCAGTTTCTAGTTTCTAGTTTCTAGTTTCTGGTTAAAAGAAATCGGAATTAAGAAATCATGGCGGAGAAGAAAAAAAGAAAAGAAGCGGTTTCGGCCGAGAGGAAAAAGAAAAAGACGGTGACGCCCGCGAAGTCGCTCGAGAAGATCGTCCTGTCGCTGAAAAAACAGGGCGCTTCCAGAGGAAAGGTCATCGGCATCAAGGATATCGTGGTGGATGAGCGGGTGCGCCTGAAGTGCCAGATCCCGCTCTGCGACAGCTACAACCGGAACCTCATGTGCCCTCCGCGGCTGCCCACGTTGACCCTGTTCAGAAAAGCCCTGACCCGGTTTTCACGGGCCATCCTGATTCAGGTCTCCGCTGACCTCGACGAACCAGGTGACGCTTTTCTCCACGCAAAAAAGCTCCATGAACTCGTGAACCAGGGAGAGAAGGAAGCCTTCGAGACGGGATTCCGCTTCGCCGCCGGCCTCATCGGAGGATGCTGCCGGCTCTGCGAGACCTGCGTAGCCGCCGATCCCCGGGCAGTCGACACGGCCTGCCGCTTCCCTTTCAAGGCCCGGCCGTCCATGGAAGCCATGGGAATCGACGTCATCGCCACAGCGGAAGCGGCGGGCTGGTCCTCAACCTTTCCGGTGACAAACCACGTCACCTGGACAGGACTGATACTCATATAAAGACAAATCCTAAGCACGAAATCCTAAATTCTAAACAAGGATTTGTTTTATTTTGAATTTTGAATTTGCCTTTTTTATATTGGGTTTATTTAGGATTTAGAAATTAGAATTTGCCTTTAAAAGGAGGTTTTAACATGGCACTGCTGAAAGAGTCCGCGATTCCCATAGGACGCACGATGTTTATTCCCAAAGACGGCGGTTTGACGAAGGAGCAGCTGGAAATAGAATCAAACGGCCAGTATCAGATCATCGAGAGGCCTGATCGCTTCGAGATCAAGAACGCTGAGTGCTGCAGAAGCATCCTGGTCAAAGTGAAAACGAAGGAATGACCTTCTCGCGAAAAGCGGTTTAAGGAGAATCAATCATGAAGAAGCATGTCCTCTTGCTTGCGGGCCTGATAGCCGTTCTCTTATCCGGCTGCGCTTTTGTCAATGTTCCCCTCTATACCCCGGCACAGCCGCTCCGGGAAAAAGTGATCGAAGGAGAAGGCCGCACGAAGATCCTCCTGATCGACATCTCGGGATTCATATCGGAGGAGGAAAAGTCCCGGGGATCGATTCTCGCTGAAGAGGTGCCCCTCCTGTCCCGGGTCAAGGAAGAGCTCCAGAAAGCCGAGCAGGATAAAGCCGTTGCCGGACTGATCATCAAGATCAATTCTCCGGGCGGAACGGTGGCGGCGTCCGACACGATTCATCATGAGATCCTGGAATTCAAGAAGCGGACCGGTGTCCGCGTGACGGCCTCCATCATGGGCCTTGGAACGTCCGGCGCTTACTACGTCGCCTCCGCCGCCGACGAAATCATCGCTGTCCCCACAGCGGTCACGGGAAGCATCGGCGTCATCGCCATGCGCTTTGACGTGCGGGACCTGATGACCAAGATAGGTGTGGGCACGGAGACGGTAAAGTCCGGGGACAAAAAAGACATCTGGTCTCCTTTCCGGCCAAGCACACCCGAGGAAACAAAAATCATGCAGAACATCATCGATCAGCTTTACAACCGCTTCATTGATGCCGTGGCCCTCGGGCGAAAGGACGTATTGAGCAGGGCCGAGGTCCTGAAACTGGCGGACGGGCGCATCTACACCGCCGATCAGGCACTGGGAGCGAGATTGATCGATCGCATCGGCTACCTGGGCGATGCTGTCGCGGCGACGAAAAACTTTCTCAAGGTATCGGAGGCCTCCGTGATCGTGTACCACCGCCCCGGCGCGTACCGCGGCACGATCTACTCGGGAACACCTGTTCCCGGTCCCCAGGTGGTCAATCTCATCAACATCAACGGTGACAGCCTTTCCCTCCTCCCCGAGGTGAAATTCCTGTATCTGTGGAAACCATAATCCCGCCGCTCAATCGGACCGAGGGAGGAGCTTCGCCTTCATGACCAATGAAATAAAACCGGGTGTAACGGAGATCGCGGATCATCTTTACAGGATCACTCTTCCCATGCCCTTCCGCCTTGAGCACGTGAGCATCTACGCGCTGCTTGAGGGCAAAAACATCACCCTCTTCGACACGGGAGGGAATTTCCCCGGCACGTTCCCCGCCTTTGAGGGGCTGCTGAAAGAAATCGGCGGCTCCGTGCGAGACGTCCGGCAGATCTTCCTCACCCATTTTCACGCCGATCATTGCGGTATCGCCGGTCTCATCAAAGAACAATCCCGCGGAACCATCTTCATGTCGGAGATCGACTTCGGCACCATTCGCTCCTTTGAACAGGAGGAGCTTCGCCTTCAGCGATTTACCACGTTTTGCACGGAACATGGCCTCGATCAAAAGACGGTCAAAATGATCGCCGGCCTCTTCAAAACGTTCAAGGGCATCACGGCCCCCTTTCAGGCAGACACCTTCCTGAATGACGGGGACGACCTGACCGTCGATGGGAAAACCGTAAAGGTGCTGGCGACACCGGGGCATACCCGGGGGCACTTCTCTTTCTTCATTGCCGAAGAGGGCATTCTGATCGGCGGGGATCACATTCTTCCTCACATTACGCCCAACCTCAGTCCCGATCTGCTTTCACCCGCTTTCCGTCCCCTGAAGAGCTTCATGGACTCGCTGGAAAAGATCCGGACACTGCCTGTCCGCGAGGTGTACCCGGCGCACGGTTCCTCTTTTCGGGACCTCCGTGCCCGGGTGGAAGAAATCAAGGTCCACCATAGCGAGAGAAAAGCCCTGACGCTCAAGTCGCTAAGAGACCGCCCAAAAACGACCGCCGAAGTATCCGTGGATATTTTCGGAAGCAGCCTGCCCGAGTTTGATAAGCTGCTGGCCCTGAACGAAACCTACGTTCATCTTGTCGAACTCGAAGATGAATCGACGATCAGGCGATACAGGGAAGGAGAGAAATTCCTTTTCGCTCTCGATTGAACGTTTTTTGATTAAAGAGAGGCATTGGGATTTATAAAAGGAGTGAGATATGGATATCGAGATCGCCATCCGTGAGAGAAGAAGCATCCGGAAATTCAAAAAAGATCCGATCCCGGAAGGGGTGATTCGCGAAATTCTGGATGGAGCGCGGTGGTCGCCCTCCTGGGGAAACACCCAGTCCTGGGAACTTTACGTCATCACGGGAGACACCCTGGAGACGCTGAAGAAAGCCAACCGGCAGAAAGTCCTGGACGGGGTCCTTCCCTCCCCCGATATCGAAATGCCCCTGGAGTGGCCAGACCGGATGAAGGCGAGATACATGGGCATCGGAAAAAGCGTGCTCACCGCCCTCAATATCGCCAGGGACGACAAGGAGAGCCGCCGGCATTACAATACCGACATGTTCTATCTCTTTGACGCGCCCTGCCTGATCGTCGCCGCCACGGACAAGGCCGTGTCCAGCCGCTACGCCCTTCTCGATGCGGGGTTGATCCTGCAGACGATCTGCCTTCTTGCCCACGGGAAAGGACTCGGCTCCTGTATCATGGCCTGCGCCATCGCCTATCCCGATCTCTTGAGATCGCTTGCCCATATTCCCGAGGGCAAAACCATTGCCATGGGAGTCGTTCTCGGCTGGTCCGACCCGGAGGCGCCGGTCAATCAATTCAAGCGAAGCCGGGCCGCCCTGGATGACTTCGTGACGTGGATCAAATAATAAGCCCTATCTCCCCGGCCACGATTTTTTCAGCTTCCCTTCTTTCTTCTTCACCTTGCGGGGCTTTTCTTCCTTCCAGTTCTTCAAGATGGTGAGGAGTTTATCGCGCTGTCCCGGTGAGAGCTCCCTCATCATGGCGGTCTGCATCTCCGTCAGGGTCTTCTCCAGCGCGGCCCGGGCGGCCTGCACCTGTTCGGTTTGCGTTTTGATCCGGTCTTCGTCGAGATCGGTCTTCCTGAGCAGGTCCTCGAGCTGTGATTTCTGCTGCCTGTAGTTCCATCGGTCTTCCACGATCTGATTGTACCGCTCGTTGTAAATTTCTTTGACCCTGCTCTTTTGTTCCTCCGCAAGTTCCAGCTTCTTGACTATTGTTGGGCGTTCCCACCATTTCCTGATCTGGGGTTCATCCGGTCTCTTTTTCGTCCTGGCGCCATGAGCAAGCGAAACAACAAGAAACATAACGGCACAAACCACGCAGGCAATCCTCATCGATCTTTTCATCATGGACTTTTCTTCCTTTCATCTGACTGTGCGCTCACGATATCATCTTTTTCCCCCAATCACTATGAAATGTTGCTTCCTGAATGGCATTAATATCAATAATATGGTATGGTTATTTAATGCAACGTGATGAGCGATTTATTCGACTGGCACTGGAGGAAGCCGAAAAAGCTTACGCTTCAGGAGAGGTTCCCGTGGGCGCCTTGATTGTCCTCAATGGAGACATCCTGGCGGCGGCCCACAACAGTCCTGTTGGCTTGAACGACCCTTCCGCCCACGCGGAAATCCTGGCCATCCGGCGTGCCGGAGAGCGGATGAAAAATTACCGTCTCAACGGGACGACTCTCTACGTGACCCTGGAACCCTGCATTATGTGCGCCGCAGCTATTGTCCAGGCAAGGATATCACGGGTTGTCTTCGGCGCGGAGGACCCCAAAGGCGGAGGTGTGGTCTCACTCTACAGGATCCTTCAGGACGAGCGGCTCAACCACCGGACAGAGCTGAAAGGAGGCGTTTTGAGGGAGGCCTGCGGGGAAATTTTGAGTAGATTTTTTCGCGAAAAGAGGTTAATGTCATCCCCCGCTGCGGATGATTGAAAACAATTGCGGAGAGATACCGAAGTGGTCATAACGGGGTCGACTCGAAATCGACTTGGGGGCCAAAAGCCCCCACGGGGGTTCGAATCCCCCTCTCTCCGCCAGAATAAAACAGGCATTGGGCGTTAGGCATCGGACGTCAGGCAAAGAATACACAAGAATTTTGAGACACACCTGATGCCCAACGCCTATTGCCTGATGCCTGAATTTTTGGAGAGATGCCCGAGAGGCCGAAGGGGCACGACTGGAAATCGTGTGTACACCCACAAAGGTGTACCGCGGGTTCGAATCCCGCTCTCTCCGCCAGAATAAAACAGGCATTGGGCGTTAGGCATCGGACGTCAGGCAAAGAATACACAAATTTTTTGAGACACACCTGATACCCAGCGTCTGTTTTCTGATGCCTGAATTTGAAATGATAGCCGGGTCCCGTGCAACGGAGGCTTGTGAACCCCGTCAGGTCCGGAAGGAAGCAGCGGCAGCAATGACCCACGTGTGCTGCGGGGGAGCCTGGCTATCAGCTATTGACCCCTGGAACCCTTGAATCCTCGAACCCTTTTTTAATGGTGCCCCTTGGATTATCTTGTTTTAGCTCGGAAGTGGAGACCTCAGCTCTTTGGCGATGTGATCGGGCAGGACCACGTCGTAAGAACCCTGCAGAACGCCATCCGCCACAACCGGATCGCCCACGCTTTTGTTTTCAGCGGACCGAGAGGAATCGGAAAAACATCGGTGGCCCGTATCTTTGCAAAGGCCCTGAACTGCGAGACGGGACCGACGGAAACGCCCTGCAACGTGTGCTCCAACTGCAGGGAGATCACGGAAGGACTGTCCATGGACGTCCGGGAAATCGACGGCGCCTCGAACCGGGGCATCGACGAGATCCGTGAACTTCGGGAGAACGTAAAGTTCTCCCCTCTCTCATCCCGCCACAAGATCTACATCATCGACGAAGTGCACATGCTGACCAAGGAAGCCTTCAACGCCCTCCTGAAAACCATTGAGGAACCGCCGCCCCACGTCCTTTTCATGTTCGCCACTACTGAGATTCACAAGGTGCCGGCGACGATCCTCTCCCGCTGTCAGCGCCACGATTTCCGGAGGATGTCCCTGAGGCAGATCTCCGATACGCTTCGAAAGATTGCAGAGGCGGAGGGCATCGAAATCAGCGATACCGGCCTTACCTGGATTGCCGAGGGGGCGGAGGGAAGCATGCGGGACGCCCAGAGCATCTTCGATCAGGTCATCTCCTACGCGGGAACCGCCATCAAAGACAGCGATATCGAGGCGCTCCTCGGCTTTACGGACAGGAAGCTCCTTTACAACCTCTCGCAGGCCATTCTGGGAAGAGACGGAAAGGGCGCTCTCCATATCCTCGACGAGGGCTACTTTGCCGGTGTTGACATGAAGCAGTTCTATCAGATGATTCTCCGGCATTTCATGAATCTTGTGCTCGAAAAGACGACCGGGGGCGAGGAGAGGCTCTTGGATCTTCCGGACAGCGAGGTGGCGGAGCTGAAAAAACAGACCGGGACCGCTTCAGAGGAGACCCTGCGTCGCCTGCTCGACATTCTCATGGCGGAGGACGAGGAGGTGAGAAGAAGCCTCAATCCGAGATTGAACCTGGAATACATCCTGATCAAGATGGCTTCTCTGGAACCGCTGATACCGGTCGACGAACTCCTGGAAAAGGTGGAGGTTATCGAGAGAAGACTCGCCGGCGGAGCGGCTCCGGCAAGATCACCCCATCCGCCGGCACCTAAAAAAGCACCGGAAAAACAGGCCATCGAGGCAAAATCCCCGGAACGGCCCGTCTCCTCGGGAAGCCCATGGGAGGGGTACAAGGATCTTGTCAAAAAAAAGAGCCAGCCCCTCTGGTCCAAGATCGAATCGGGAATGTTCCTCGGTTATGAAAAGGGATTGCTGCGGATCGGTTTTCCGGCGGGATATGTCTTTCTCGATTATCTGAACGAAGCTTCTCAGAAAACCCGGCTGACCGAGATCGCCCGGGATTACTTCGAAGAGAATGTCAAGGTCAAGATCGAATCAGTGGCGGGAGAGAGCGGCCCGGTTCCGGCGGCGGCCAACGGTCCTTCCGCAAGCAACAGAAACAACAACGACCTCAAAAGAGAAGCCCTGAATCACCCCCTGGTGCAGAAGGTCATGGATCTCTTCGAGGGAGCGGAGATAAAGGAGATCATCACGCGGGGGAACCGCGGCTGATCCCCGTAAACGGGAGGTAACAACATTGGCACAAAATTTCGGAAACATGTTAAAGCAGGCCCAGCAGATGCAGGCCCGCATGATGAAACTCCAGGAAGAGCTGGCGGCAAAGACCGTGGAGGCTTCTTCGGGCGGCGGCATGGTCACGGCCGTGGTCAACGGCAAGCATGAACTCCTCTCGCTGAAGATCGAGAAGGACGTGGTCAATCCCGAGGACGTTGAAATGCTCCAGGACCTCATCGTGGCGGCGGTCAATGAGGCCGTCCGCAAGGCGCTTGAAATGGCCCAGGCGGAGATGTCAAAGATCACCGGCGGCTTGAACATCCCCGGTCTCATGTAGCGGCGCAGGCGCGAATTCCAATGACCGGTTATCCAGCACCCATTCGCCGCCTGATCAGGGAACTCAGCCGCTTTCCCGGTATCGGGGAGAAAACGGCCACGCGCCTAGCCGCATTTATTCTCCATGCCACCGGAGAAGACGCGAAGAGGCTCGCCGAAAGCATCATGGAGGTCAAGGAAAAGATCCGGCTCTGTGCCTGCTGCTTCAACCTGGCGGAGGACAATCTCTGCGACGTCTGCAAGGACCATGCACGGGACAGAGAAATCATCTGTGTCGTGGAGGAACCGGACTCCCTCATCGCCATTGAGGAGAGCGGCAGTTTCCGGGGAACCTACCATGTCCTTCACGGAGCCCTTTCCCCTCTCGACGGCATCGGGCCGGACAGCCTGAGACTCCGGGAACTCCTCGAGAGAGTCCAGCGCCATCAGGTGAAGGAACTCATTGTCGCAACCAATCCCAGTGTCCAGGGGGAATCCACGGCCCTTCTCATCACGAAGATGTTTAAAGAAAAGGGAGTCAAGGTGACCCGAATCGCCCTCGGCGTTCCGGTGGGCGGCGACCTGAAATATGTTGATAAAATGACCCTGGCCAAGTCCATTGAATTCCGCCGGGGAATGTGACCCTGCCCTATGAACCCGTTCAGGGAAATATCCTGCAGAACCGTTTCGGAAACAGTGAAGAGGCTTTTTATTGAGGCTAACACGGAGCTCGGAAAGGACGTCCTTTCAGCCTTCAGACGCGCCCGAAGGACGGAGGAATCCGAAAGGGCCAGGCATGCCCTCAAACAGATAGAGGAAAACGCGCGAATCGCCTTAAAAGAAAAGGCGGCCCTCTGCCAGGACACGGGCCTGGCCGTCGTCTTCGCCGAGGTGGGCCAGGATGTCCATGTGGTGGACGGCGATTTCAACGAAGCCATTCAGGAAGGGGTCCGTCGGGCTTACGGGGAGGGCTTTTTCAGAAAATCCGTCTGCGATCCTCTCACCAGAAAAAACACGGGGGATAATACCCCCGCCATCATTCACACGGAAACCGTGCCCGGCGACCGGATCCGGATCACGGTCATGCCAAAGGGCGGAGGCAGTGAAAACTCAAGCAGCCTTCACATGCTGCTCCCGACCGCGGGAACCGAAGGGATCAAAAAGGCGGTCGTCGGGAGTGTTGAGAAGGCAGGTCCAAACCCCTGCCCTCCGGTCATCGTGGGAGTCGGCATCGGGGGGAGCATGGACAGGGCTTCGATTCTCGCGAAAAAGGCCCTTCTGCGGCCCCTGGGCCAGAAGCAGCGTGACACCCAACTAGCGAAAATGGAGCGGGAAATTCTCGCGGACATCAACCGGCTCGGTATCGGCCCCCAGGGATACGGGGGAAAGACGACGGCCCTGGCCGTTCATATCGTGATGGAACCCTGTCACATCGCGAGCCTGCCCGTGGCCGTGAACATCCAGTGCCACGCGGCAAGAATCAAGACGGCGATAATATAAAAGGGTTCAAGGGGTCAGGGAGTTCCACCAGAGGCGAATCTTCGACAAGGGGTCAAGTGAAAATAAATAATAATTGTCAGCCCCGCCCCCCATTTTGTCATCCCCGCGAAAGCGGGGATCCAGTAGGGTTACGGAAAACAAATAAATTGTGGATTCCCGCCTCCGCGGGAATGACCACCTCTTTAAGTCATGTGAAATGAATAATCCCATCCACATAACGACTCCCCTCACCGATCGTGTGTGCAGGTCTCTCAAGGCCGGCGACCCCGTCCTTCTGAGCGGCGAGGTCTACACGGCGAGGGATGTGGCCCACCGGAGACTCCACGAGGCGATCCGTGATGGAAAGAAACTTCCCCTGGATATCAAGGGGAAAATCATCTTCTATGCCGCCCCCAGCCCAGCCAGGCCGGGACAAATCATCGGCTCCATAGGTCCCACGACAGGTTCCCGCATGGACGCCTTCACACCTGAACTGCTTCGAATAGGGCTCAAAGGAATGATCGCAAAGGGCAAACGCTCCCCGGAGGTCATCGAGGCCATAAAAAAATACGGGGCCGTCTATTTCGGTGCTCCCGGGGGGGTCGCGGCCCTGATGGCCCGGCACATCCGGAGGGCTGACGTGGTCGCCTATGAAGACCTGGGACCCGAGGCGATCATGCGGCTGGAGGTCTCGGAGATGCCTCTGGTGGTCCTGACGGACAGCCGCGGAAGGGACTTCTATAAAGCGGTTCGAGGGGTCAAGAAATCCCCAAAAATTCCTAAATAGCTATTGACATACAAGCTAAATTTTAATATTAGCTTAAAGCTTAGCGTCCTTTTTTAATTCCGTAATAAACGCATGGGAGACAGGTCAAATGATCGAAATAAGGTGGCACGGCAGAGGTGGACAGGGAGCCGTCACGTCGGTGGAAATGATGGCCCTCGCTGCTATCGAAGAAGGTAAATATGCCCAGGGTTTTCCGGCCTTTGGACCGGAACGCAGGGGCGCCCCCGTCATGGCATTCAATCGCATATCGGACACACCCATCAAAATAAGGTCCGGCATTTACCGCCCGGACGTGGTCGTCGTACTCGACCCCAGCCTGGTGGGTCTCGTTAATGTCACCGAAGGGCTCAAACCCGACGGTATCCTAATCGTCAACACCATAAAAACCGCGGCGGAGATCCGGAACAAGCTGAATTACAAAGGAAAACTTTTCACCGTTGACGCCGGACACATCGCCAGGGAGGAACTGGGGGTCCCCATCACGAATACCACCATGCTGGGCGCGGTCCTCAAAGCGACAGGAGTCCTGAAACTCGATGCGCTGAAAGCCCCTCTGGAGGAACGCTTCGGGAAGATGGCGGGAAGAAATATAACAGCCCTGAAGAGAGCCTATAAGGAAGTCAAAACGGCGGAAGCCGCATAAGAAATCTGAGGTCGATAAATTAGAGGTCAATACATGAAACAGAAAAAGGCAGCGAGCAAAGCGTGGCCGGAAAAATGGAATGAGATCAACCCCGGCTGCATGGTTTTCATTCCGGGCAATGCCAGCACCTATCACACGGGAAGCTGGCGGGCCCAGCGCCCTGAATGGGACAATAAAAAATGCATCAAATGCGGGCTCTGTTACATTTTTTGTCCTGAGGGATGCATTTCCGAAGACGCCGAAGGATTTTTCAAGGCCAACCTGGATTACTGCAAGGGATGCGGGATATGCGCCCACGAGTGCTGGCCCGGCGCAATAAAGATGTTCGAGGAGGAGGAGTAAGATGGGAAAACGTATTGGAATGGAAGTAGCCATCGCGGCGTCAGAGGCTGTCGCGCTCTGCAATATCGATGTGGCCGCCGTTTATCCGATCACCCCTCAGTCTCACATGGCCGAGCACCTGGCGGATATCATTCATGACGGCAGAATCGATGCCGAGTTCATCACTGTCGAGTCGGAGCACTCCTCCATCAGCGCCTGCGCGGGCGCGTCGGCCGCCGGCGCGCGGGCATACACGGCGACGAGTTCCCAGGGTCTCATGCTGATGCACGAGATCCTTCCGATCGTATCGGCCATGCGGCTCCCCGTCGTCATGGGCAACGCGAACCGGGCGGTCTCCGGGCCCCTGAGCATCTGGAACGACCACTCGGATATCATGCCCCAGCGGGACAGCGGCTGGATCTGCATGTTCGCGGAAAACGGCCAGGAAGTGGTGGACCTGACCATTCAGTCCTTCAAGATCGCGGAGCACCCGGACGTCATGCTTCCCGTCGTTCTGAACATCGACGGGTTCCAGCTGACGCACATGATCGAGCCCCTCGAATTCCCGAGCCAGAAAGAGGTGAACAAGTTCCTGCCGCCCCGGAAACCTTTTGCGTCGCTCCATCCGGACAATCCCCTTTCCATGGGATGCTTCAACACGCCGGACATTTACATGGAGACGATGAAGGCGAAGGACACAGCCCTCCATAACTCGAAGAAAACGATCGTCAAGATCTGGAATGAATGGGGCAAGCAGTTCGGCCGGACCTACAGGCCGGTGGAAACTTACAAGGCAAAGGGCGCCGATACCCTGATCGTCACCATGGGATCCATGGGCGAGACGGCCTCGATCGCCGTCGATCAGCTTCGGAAAAAAGGAATCTCCGTCGGGCTGGTGAAAATGAGGCTCTGGAGACCCTTCCCCCTCGATGAACTCCGGGCGGCCATCAAGGGCTGCAAGACCCTGATCGTCATGGACCGCGCCGTTTCCTTCGGGGGCGCCGGCGGGCCCGTGGGAACGGAAATCAAGTCTCTCCTTTACCATGACAAGGGGCGGCCCAGGATCGTCGATTTCATCATGGGCCTCGGCGGACGCGACGTGACGGTGGACGACTTCATCGCCATGGTGGAAAGGGCGAAGAAGAAAAAAGACGAAACCTATGAATATTACGGGGTGAGAGAATAATGAGTACCGTACAGAATTTTGAGATATATGTCCCGAAGCTGCTTGACAGGAGAGAATTTTTCAGCGCCGGCCATCGCGCCTGCCAGGGATGCGGAGAGGTCCTCGCGCTCCGTCTCATCCTGAAGGCCCTGGGCGACGACGTGGTGGTTTCCAACGCCACGGGCTGCATGGAGATCATTTCCTCCGCCTACCCCCAGACAGCCTGGGAAGTGCCTTACATCCACGTGGCCTTTGAGAACGCCGGCGCCGTGGCCTCCGGCGTGGAGGCGGCACTGAAGGCCCTGAGGAGAAAGGGCAGGATCGCCGACCGCTACGTGAAATCCGTGGCCATTGCCGGTGACGGCGGAACCGTGGACATCGGGTTCCAGGCCCTCTCCGGCGCCATGGAGCGTGGACACGATATGGTCTTCTTCTGCCTGGACAACGAGGCTTACATGAACACGGGAATCCAGCGCTCCAGCGCGACGCCCTTCATGGCGGCCACGACTACGTCCCCTGCCGGCAAGGTGATCAAGGGACAGCGGACGGGCAAGAAGAATATGCCCGAGATCATGGTGGCTCACAATATCCCCTACGTGGCGACGGCCTGCCCGAGCTATCCCATCGATCTCGTAAACAAGGTGAAAAAGGCCAAAGAGGTGAAAGGCCCTGCTTACATTCACGTTTTCTCCATGTGCCCCACGGGCTGGCGGTCCGCGTCGGAGGAGACCATCAAGCTGGGACGGCTTGTCGTCGAAACCGGTGTCTTCCCCCTCTACGAGGTGGAGAACGGCAAGTACCGCATGACCATGGAGATCCCGAAAAAACTCAGGCCCGTCGAGGATTACCTGAAACTCCAGGGCCGCTTCAGACACCTCAACCCCGACGATATCGAAAAGGTCCAGGCGCTGGTCAACAAGGAATGGCGCAAGCTGATGAATAAAGTGGCGTGCATGAAACCCTGGTAACATTGAATGATAAAAACACAGGATAAGGTGACTTAAGAATGAATACAGTTTCATTTAGCAGTTGGGACGGTAAGATTGCGGATCACAGAAAGGGCAAGCCCTCGAAAGCCGTGGACGTGAAATTTCCCGAAAAGCTCGACGGCCGGAAGTTCTCAGCCGCCATGGGCTGGAACGGCGTCGTCACCCGGGACGCCGGGGCGGACATCCCTTCCCTCACCATGGCCTACCTCAAGGAGGCGAGGAAACTCTCCTGCGGTGAGTGCTCCGTCTGCATGATCGGTATCGATAAAGTCACGGACATCATGAAGGCCATGGCGACCGGAAAAGGCTCCGGGGAAAGCCTTGCCGAGATCGAGGAGATCGCCCGGGGCGTCGCCGCGAACAGCAAGTGCAACTTCGGACGCGCCTCGGCCCTCATTCCTGTATTGGACGCCATCCGGTATTTCAAGGAAGATTTCATCGCCCTCGCGAGCGGGAAAAAGAAGCTCTACGTTAAAAAATATTCGACCGCGGTCACGGCCCCCTGCATGGAGGCCTGTCCGGCGGCGCTCGACATCCCGGGCTACATCGAACTCATCCGCAACAACAAGTTCACCGACTCCCTCAACCTGATCCGGGAGCGGTGTATCCTTCCCGGGGTGATCGGACGCGCCTGTACCCACCCCTGTGAAGAGGCCTGCGTCCGCAACAAAATGGACGAAACCTTGGCCATCCGGCTGCTGAAGCGGGCGGCGGCGGACGTCGTTCTCGCAGAGGGAGACGGCGCCCTGGCGGGTCCTGCCCGCGAGAAAAAGGAAAAGGTCGCCGTCGTCGGTGCGGGTCCGGCGGGACTGGCCGCGGCCTACCATTTGAGGCGCATGGGATATCGGGTAACTGTATTTGAAGCCCTCCCGAAGGCGGGCGGCATGGCCTCCGTCGGGATTCCAGACTACCGTCTCCCCAAGGACATCCTCAACGGCGAGGTCGGGCTCATCGAGAAGATGGGCGTTGAGATACGACTGAAAAGCAAAATCAGCAGGCTCGACTGGGAAACAATGAAGGCTCAGGGATACAAGGCCCTCTTTCTCGCCGTGGGTGCACACGTGGGCTCCAGGATCGGCTGCGGCGGGGAAGACGCGGGACACGCGGATTTCATTCAGGGCGCCGTGTTCCTGAGGAACCTCGCCCTGGGCAAGAAGATCGCGCCCAAGGGAAAGGTCGTCATCATCGGCGGCGGAAACGTCGCGTTGGACTGCGCGAGGAGCTGCGTCCGGTTCGGCTTCAAGGAGGTGGAGATCCTCTATCGCCGGTCGCGGGCCGAGATGCCGGCCAGCAAGGAAGAGATCAAGGAAGCCGAAGAGGAAGGCGTGAAATTCACTTACCTCCGCGCGCCGAAGAACGTCCTCATCAAGAGCGGCAAGGTAGCCGAAATCGAGTGCATCAAGATGAAGCTCGGGGCGCCTGACGCGAGCGGACGGAAACGTCCCATTGCCATTCCGGGTTCCGAATATGTCCTGAAGACGGACATGGTCATCGCAGCTACGGGCCAGACCCCGGACCTCGATTTCCTGAAGAACTACTGGTTCGAACTGACTGGATGGGGCACCATCCAGGTCGATCCCGCGGGATACGGCACGAACGTCCCCAGCGTCTTTGCAGGCGGCGACTGCGTCAGCGGACCGG
>Ga0268280_1000795_pt1 | contig 23796 bp, 23 predicted proteins | sample saktaG_9_FD_190139 | JGI IMG/M metagenome (GOLD analysis project Ga0268280, IMG submission 190139) | Saline water microbial communities from Sakinaw Lake, British Columbia, Canada - sak_2011_5_24_40m | ecosystem: Environmental > Aquatic > Non-marine Saline and Alkaline > Saline ... | reverse complement strand
CCTCCCGGACCAATGGGCGGACCAGGTGCTAGTTCGGATGCAAGGCCAAGATTTGACCGTGACAACAACCCTCCCGGACCTAAAGGCGGAGCCGGAACAAACTGGGAGAATCCTCCTGGACCAATGGGTGGACCAGGTGTAAGCCCTGACAAAAGGCCGAAACTCGACCGCGACAACAACCCTCCCGGACCTAAAGGCGGAGCCGGAACAAACTGGGAAAACAAGCCCGGCCCACAAGGCGGACCAGGTGCAAGCCCTAATAGACCGGGAATAGTTAATCCTCCCGGACCTAAGGGTGGCCCCAAAGCCGGTGGTAATCGGAAGTAAAACTTAAAAATTTAGAAACCCTCTGCAATTCAATTTATCGCAGAGGGTTTCTACTTGCTATGGATTTTTAAAGAATAACGCAGTATAATTATATATGCAAAAAATTCTTCCCAAGAAATTTTTTGTGATACTTAGCTACCTAACTATTTTTTTGCTTGTTAAGACGGAGGTGAGTTTAGCAATGAAAATAACCAGCCCGGAATTTAAAAATAGTCAATCTATTCCCGCAAAATTTACTTGTCAGGGGCAAGGTGTAAATCCAGCTTTAATTATTACAGATATACCTCCCGCAGCTAAAAGTTTAGTTTTGTTTATGGATGATCCGGATGCCCCTAGCGGTAATTTTGTGCATTGGGTTGTTTATGATATTCCGGTTATTGGCCGTATCCAGGAGAATAGCGTACCTGGTAAACAAGGCAGTAATGATGCAGGAGGAATAAATTATGTAAGTCCATGTCCGCCTTCCGGTATTCATCGCTATTTCTTTAAAATATATGCTTTGGATAAGATGTTTAATTCGGATGAGGGGTTAAGTAAATCTTCGCTTGAAAGTGCAATGTCTGGTCACATACTGGATCAGGCAGAATTAATAGGTTTATATAAAAAAAGATAAAGTAAAGAGGTATGTCCGGGTATAATATAATTGAATGTTTAATTTTCTGTTTTATGCCAGTATTACCTAGAGAGGAAAGATATGGCTAATTTTTCATTTGATATTGTTTCGGAAGTTGATTTACAGGAAGTGGATAATGCGGTAAATCAGTCGATTAAAGAGTTAAGTCAGCGTTATGATTTTAAGAATAGCAAAGCTTCCATTGCCTTTGACCGCAAAGAAAAAAAGATTATTTTGATTGCAGATGATGATTTTAAGTTGCGCGCGCTTACGGATATCTTAACTTTGCGCCTGGCAAAAAGAGGAGTTTCTGTTAAATCTTTTAAGTTTGATGAACCGCAAAAGGCTTTTGAGGGTTATTTGCGCCAGGGTGTTGAAATCTGCATGGGGATTGATAAGGAGCGCGCAAAAGAACTAATTGGTATAATTAAAGGTTTAGGGGTCAAAGTGCAAACTCAAATCGAAGGTGAAAAGATTAAAGTTAGCTCAGCTAAAAAAGACCAACTGCAGGAAGTGATCGCGCATTTACGGGGCTTAGATTTTCCTCTTCCGTTGGGGTTTGGTAATTATCGATAGAAAGCTTGTTTTTGTTTGTCGAAATAAGAGGAGTTATGGTATAATATTTCAATGTGTTGACATCCGGCGCTTATTTGTATTGCGCCGTTGTCCCCTAGTGGGAGGAGAAAAAATGTTAAATTTATTTAAAATTATGGTTATATCTATTGTTTTGTTTGGTAGTAGGAATCTTTTCGCCCAGCCTCTTGACATACAGGGAATGAACACGGAGTTTCAAAAAATGGACATTAATCAGGATAACTTTGTTACTTTTAGTGAGATGCAAGCTTATCAAACTCAAACATTCCAAGATCTAGATAAGGATAAAAGTAAAGATATTAATTCAGAGGAGCTGGAGGCTGATCAGACTGGTATGTATAAGCTAGCGGATAAGAATCAGGACGGCATAATTTCCCAGGATGAATCCATCTCGCAATTTAATGAGTATTTCAAGCAAATGGATAAAAATCAGGACAATCAAATATCAGAAGCTGAGTATACAGACTATTGGAAGTTAATCTATAAATTTTAAATTAGGGAACAGTTCTATTTTTTCTTTGCTTTAATTTTTATAAAAATAAAAAATAGAATTGTTCCTTTTATTTTAAATTTAAAATAAGAGCTAAATTATGATTTCTGTAAGCAATGTATCTTTAGAATTCGGGCAGCGTAAACTTTTCACTAAGGTAAATATTGTTTTTTCTCCCGGTAATTGCTATGGCTTAATCGGCGCCAACGGCTCAGGTAAATCTACTTTTTTAAAAATTCTTTCCGGAGAGATTGAATCTTCTGCCGGAGAAGTGACTATTCCTGTAGGTAAGCGCCTTTCTGTTTTAAAGCAGGATCAGTTTGCTTTTGATCAGTATACTGTTTTAACTACGGTAATTATGGGGCACAAGCGGCTTTATGAAATTATATTAGAAAAGGAGGCGATTTATGCTAAAACTCCTTTTACCGATGAGGATGGAATGCACGCTTCAAAACTTGAAGAAGAGTTTAGTGAACTAGAAGGGTGGAATGCGGAGTCGGATGCAGCTAAACTTTTAAGTGATTTGGGTATTGAAGAATCGCTGCATAGTGCCCGAATGGTCCAACTGGAAGCCGGGCAAAAAGTGCGTGTATTATTAGCGCAGGCATTATTCGGGAATCCGGATATCCTACTTCTGGATGAGCCGACTAACCATTTAGACGTGGAGTCGTGCATGTGGTTGGAAGAGTTTCTCTGTGAATTTCAGAATACGGCGATTGTGGTCTCGCATGACCGGCATTTTCTGGATAAAGTTTGCACCCATATTGCGGATATTGATTATTGTAAGATACGGCTTTATCCGGGTAATTATACTTTTTGGTCAGAGGCTAGCCAATTGGCTGCTCGTCAGCGTAGTGAATCTAATAAGAAAATTGAAGAACAGCGTAAAGATTTAAAAGATTTTATCATGCGTTTTGCCAATAATGCTTCTAAAGCGCGCCAGGCAACTAGCCGTAAGAAAATCCTGGAAAAACTTACTTTAGATGATATTGGGCCCTCTTCGCGTAAATACCCTTATATAAATTTTGAACCGGAGCGCGAGGCGGGTAATGATCTTTTAAGTATAAATAATTTATCTAAAAAACTGGACTCAGAAGTTGTGTTTGAACGGCTAAATATTACCATTCATAAAGGGGATAAGGTAGCTTTTGTGGGGCCTAATGATTTGACCAAGACTATGATTTTTGAAATTTTAATGAATCAATCTAGCGCAGATAGTGGGACATTTAAATGGGGTGTTTCTACCCGCAGGGCGTATTATCCCAGGGACAACTCCGCATTTTTTAATTCACAAGCTAGCGTAGCGGATTGGCTCAGGCAATTTTCGAGCAATACTGAAAATGAGTTTATCCATGCTTTTTTAGGCCGGATGCTTTTTTCCGGTGAAGAATCATTAAAGTCGGTTAACGTTTTATCGGGAGGAGAAAAGGCCCGCTGCATGTTTGCCCGGATGATGGTTACTCAGCCTAATGTATTGATTTTAGATGAACCGACTAACCATTTAGATTTAGAGTCGATTACTGCATTAAACCGTGGCTTGGATAGGTTTTCCGGAACGATTCTTTTTTCTTCTCATGATCATGAGCTAGTTCAGACAGTAGCCAATCGCATTATTGAAATTACACATCTGGCGTATATCGATCGTATCAGCACTACCTTTGATGAATATTTATCTAATCAGCAGATCAAAGAGCAGCGCCAGCAGTTATATAAAACTAGGCATTAAATAGGGGGTAAAGAGATGAAGGTAATTGCATTTAACACTAGCGCCCGTAAAGATGGCAATACTGCGATTTTGATCAAACAGGTTTTTAAGGAACTAGAAAGCTCAAACATTAAGACCGAACTTATTCAGCTGGCCGGACAAAAAATCTCAGGTTGCATTGCTTGCGGCCAATGTTTCATACTTAAGAATAATAAATGCGCCCTGACTAATGATTTAGTTAATGAGTATGTTGACAAAATGATTCAGTCAGAGGGGATAATTATTGGTTCTCCGACATATTTTGCTGATTGCACAGTGGGCGCCAAAGCCTTGATTGAAAGAACAGGGATGGTCAGCCGAGCCAATAATAACCTGTTTAAGCGTAAAGTAGGCTCGGCAGTGGTAGCGGTCAGGCGGGCGGGGGCGATTCATGCCTTTGATTCCATAAACCATTTTTTTACTATCGGTGAAATGATTATCGTGGGCGCATCATATTGGAATATGGGGATCGGCCGCGAAATCGGGGAAGTAACCAATGATCAGGAAGGCTTAGACACAATGAGTGTCTTGGGTAAGAATATGGCCTGGCTGATGAAAAAAATTAATGCTTGATTTATTTTTGACAAAGTCTTATAATTATCTAAACGCACAAGTTTCAATATAGAGAAGCTCCCGCCTGGAAATTATTCGGCGGGATTAATTCGCGCATTAACTTACTCACACTGCGTGTTCGTAAGTTAAGCGCTCATTAAGGAGGAAGTATGGCATATCAGCAAGGTGGTGGGTTTGGCGGGGGTCCCCGGGAGATGCATAAGGCGATCTGTGGCGAATGCAAAAAAGAATGCGAAGTGCCTTTTAAACCCAGAGAAGATCGTCCAATATACTGTAAAGAGTGTTATTCTAAACGCAAAAACGAAGGCCGTTAATTAATAGACGAAAAAGAAAAGAGAGAAAAATTGGGGACAGTTCTATTTTTTTAGATTATTTTATTTTTTAGAAAAATAGAACTGTCCCCTGGTTTTTAACAGGAGGATAAATCTATGGCGATTAAAACGAAGGATAAGAAGAGCGGGTCAGGTTTGATGTTTGGTGAAAGTGTTTCAGATAAAATTCGTAAGCGCGCTCAGGAGCTTTTTGAAAAACGGGGGAGAGCCTCGGGAGATGCCCTGACTGATTGGTTGGAGGCGGAAAAGCAAATTAAATCTGAGTTAAAAAAGTAATTTGTAAAAGAGAGTTTTAACCTAAAACTTTCTTTGATCCTGAGCCAACAGTTGAAGGATCTAACATAGTTTATTAATACAATTAAAAAAATACTTTACATAATAAAGGACTACGTATCAGGCAATAGTCCTTTATTGTTTTTATGCATTAATTTCTGGATAGATTAAGGTAAAAGTTAAGCTGAGTAAATTATGAAAAGTCGGGTTTATTTTATTTCAGTAGGCAGTTTGGATAGCCAGCTTTTGATTAATCAGAAGCTTAAGCGCCTGATTGATGAAAGTAAGGTTTTGGATTTTATTCGAAAAAAAACTAAAGTTGTGCTTAAGCTGCATTTTGGCGAAGAGGGGAATACCGGCTTCATCAGGCCTCAACATGTGCGCGTGGTTACTGATGCGGTCATTGGCCGAGATGGTAGTGTATTTCTGGCAGATGCCAATACGCTTTATCGCGGCAGACGCTTAAACTCTAAAGATCACTTGGCTCTAGCTTATGAGCATGGATTTACTAAAGAAATAACCAATGCGGATGTGGTTATCCCGGATGATACCCAGGAAAAAAATGTTGTTAGTGTAGAGATTAATCAAAAGTTTATTAAGCGCGCTAAAGTTGCTCGTATTTTTATCGATACCGACGCGTTAGTTGCGGTCAGTCATTTTAAAGGCCATATTCTAACCGGTTTTGGCGGCGCATTAAAGAATGTGGGAATGGGTTGTGCTACCCGGCCAGGTAAGCTTGCTCAACATTGTGATTTGGCCCCGGTGGTTTATGCTGATAAATGTATTGGTTGTGGTGAATGTGAAGTAATCTGTCCGGTAAAGGCAATTAAGCTGGTCAGTGAAAAATCCGTAGTGGATGTTACAAAATGTATCGGTTGCGCCAGTTGTCTGGCGGTTTGTCCTACGTTGGCGATGTTTATAGATTTTAAAGCAGGTAGTCAGGTGCAGGATAAGATGGTAGAATATAGTCTGGCGGTACTTAAGGATAAGAAAAAAAAGAGTGGGTTCATAAATTTTGCGATTAAGATTAATAAGGAATGTGATTGCTGGGGAATGGAGAATCCGCGGATTGCTCCTGATGTCGGAATATTGGCGTCAGTTGATCCGGTAAGTATTGATCAGGCAAGTTTTGATTTAGTGAATAAGGCCTGCGGTAAAGATATTTTTAAGGATACCCATCCTGGACAAGACGGAACAAGACAGCTAGAGTATGCTCAAAGTATTGGCCTGGGTAGCCTTGATTATGAGCTGATCGAATTGTAGCGCTGGTTAAAATGGGAGAAAACTATGGAAGATAAAGCTGAAGGGCAAAATCGTAGAAAGTCTGAGCGTATAGATGTTGCTTTTACGCTTGTTTATAGCGTAAAAAATCCTTATTCATTGCGTATCAGCCTGGGATTAATTGATGATATAGACGCATTAATGATAAATTTAAGCGATTTAGGTATGGCGATTATAACTAAGCACGACATTCCTTTGGGCACAGAGCTTTATATTAAATTTAATATTATCGATTTACGTTTAACCGGTGATGAGCGCTGGAGGCATATGGAAATTACCGGAGATGTAGTTTCCAATATTATTTTGCCGGATGCAAGTAATAAAATAAGCCATAGAATTGGTATATGTTTTGTTAATATTTCAAGCGAAAATAAAATTGCGATCAGCGATTTTGTAAAGCGGAATATGACCCCTCTTTAATAATGCCAGGGAAGAGAATTTTACAATAGAGGGATGAAAATATAATACGCGAAATAGGCGGATTTTAATTAAAAGGTTTATCGTGTTTGATTAAATCAAGAAGGGGAGGAATTGATGTTTAGGGAAAAGATTAAGGTCTTAGATTGTACGGTTAGGGATGGCGGCCTGATGAATAACCATAATTTTGACCTGCGTTTTGTGCGCGAGGTTTATAAGTCGCTCTCTGAGGCAGGAATTGATTATATGGAAATCGGGTATAAGAATTCCAAACAGCTTTTTAATCCTAAGGAATTTGGGAAATGGAAATTCTGCGATGATGAAGATATAAGCAAGGTTATTGATGGCATTAAATCTAGCACTAAAATCTCGGTGATGGTGGATGTGGATAGGGTGGACGTGGATCAAGTTTTACCTAAGAAAGATAGCCCGGTGGATATGGTCAGGGTTGCTACTTATGTTAAGGATGTGGACAAGGCAATATTCCTGACAAATCACTTTGCTGATAAGGGCTATGAAACCGCGGTAAATATTATGGCAATATCGCGCGCTTTGGATAATGAATTGACTGAGTGCCTCCAACAGTTAGAGAAAGAGTGTAAGGCAAGCATAGTTTATATTGTAGACAGCTTTGGTTCTCTTTATCAGGAGTCAACAGAGTTTCTAATTAAGAAAGCAAAGAATATTTTAAAGACCAAAGAAATCGGAATTCATGCGCATAATAATCAGCAATTGGCTTTTTCAAATACAATCGAGGCGATTATTCATGACGCAAATTACGTGGATGGTTCTATCTTTGGTTTAGGTAGAGCAGCAGGAAATTGCCCTACGGAGCTCTTGTTAGGTTTTTTAAAGAACCCCAAATATGATATTCGTCCGATTCTGGATGTGATCTCTAAAGAGTTTATCCCTTTACAAAAGAAAATTGAGTGGGGGTATTTTATTCCTTATGCGATAACCGGGATTCTGGATGAGCATCCGCGTACCGCGATTGCTTTACGGGAAAGTGAAAAAAAAGAAAATTACCGTGAGTATTACGAGAGTTTAATTGGTGAGGCTGAAGAATGAAAGATAGGGACGTCCTCAAAGGGGACACCCTTTAAAAAGTGAATTTCGATATGAATGTGATAAATTTTAAGAAAAAGCCGATTCTGGGGATTCTAAGAGGAGTAGACAGGGGCATTATTGAGCCGTTGGTCGAGGCGGTAATTGAGGCGGGGCTTGGCACTTTAGAGATTACCATGAATACTACGCATGCTCCGGAATTAATCCGGAAAGCTCAACAGGTTGCCGCGGGCAGACTTACTTTAGGCGCAGGAACAGTGCTGACAATGAATGATTTAAAACTCGCGCTTAAAAGCGGGGCGACTTTTATCGTGATGCCGGTTTTAGTTAAGGAGGTAGTTGGATTTTGCGTAAAAAAGAAGATTCCCATATTTCCGGGAGCGTTTACACCACAAGAGATCTATCAAGCCTGGACTTCCGGAGCGACGATGGTTAAAGTATTTCCGGCTAAATTCTTTGGCCCGGAATATTTCCGTGAAATTAAAGGTCCGTTTAACAATATTCAGCTATTAGCCTGCTCTGGCGTAACTGTTGAGAATATGAAGGATTATTTTGCCTCTGGCGCAAGCGCGGTTTCTTTCGGTACAAGTGTTTTTAGGCAAGATTGGCTGAGGAATAAAGATTTTAAATCCATTGGCCAGGCAGTTAAGAATTTTATTGATGCTTGGGAGCGTCTAGATAAAAAATGGAAGTAAAAATAATCCGTAGTCCGAGGCGCAGGCGTTCAGTAAGCGCGCGGTTAGTTAATGATTTACTTTTGATTAATGCTCCTTTAATGCTCCCTCAAGAGCGCCTGGATAAGATTGTCAGGGATTTTAAATTTAAATTTGCTAGGAAAAAGCTTAAAACTGAACTGGATAAAGAAAAAAATCTCTCGGATTTAGCTAGTGCGTTAAATGAGCGATATTTTGACAATAAACTAAAAATAGAATCGATAGAATATGCTACTAATCAGAACAGCAGGTTCGGTTGTTGCAATTATCGCACCGCTAAAATTCGTATTTCGCATAAAATAGGGTTGATGCCTAAGTGGGTTAGAAAGTATGTGCTTATTCATGAAATGGCGCATTTAATTGAGCCAAATCATAGCCAGGCATTTTGGGATATAGTTTGCCGCTATAAATTAACGGAAAGAGCCCGGGGCTATCTGATGGCTGCAAGTATCGGTATAAAGGAAGGTGAGTAGAAATGCAGGTTTTACTTATATCTTCAAGCCCGCACCAAGAGAAAAGTAGCACATTTTTATTAGCTAAAGAAGTCTTGCGCGGTTTGAGCGAGGAAGGCATATCTGGCGAAACTCTGCATCTGGATAATTTTAGGGTATTTTTCTGTAAGCACTGTGAGGACTGTCATAGGAAAATCCTGAAATGTTCGCTTAAGGATGATGTGGGTATGATTTTACAGAAGATACTGGAAGCTGACGCGATAATTTTGGCTTCACCTAATTATATTAACCAGGTGACTGCTTCGATGAAGGCATTATTCGACCGCTCAGCGCATTTTATTCATTGCAAGAGGCTGGAGGGCAAATATATTGCCGCAGTTGTATCCAGCGGCAGCGGTCAGAATGAAGAAGTCCTGAATTATCTTAAATATTACGCTACTACCTGTGGTGCGCAATATTCCGGAGGAGTTTCTGCGCAGCAGCAATTCGGCCAGGATAAAAAAGATGAGGCCTTTAGATTGGGTAAAAAAATTGCTTCTGATTTAAGAGAGAAAATACAGTATATGGATCAATTGCAGAACATCCAAAAGGGTAAGCAGTATTTTGCCCGGGTAATCAAAGCCAGGAAGGATGACTGGCAAGAGGAATATAAATACTGGTTGAAAAAAGGTTGGTTATAAGCGTAATCTAAGACACCCGGCGTTTATTTTAATTGCGCTGGTGTTGTGTTCGTACAAAAGGAGGTAAAAATGAGCTGCGGATGTGGATGTAAGAAACCCAAGAAAAAAGCTAAGAAGAAAAAGAAATAAGCTTACCGGCAAAGATTTAAGGGGACTGGATTTAACTATCTAGTCCCTTATTTTTCTTGACAAACCACACAAATGTGTGGTAATATGTTTTTGGAGAAATTGATGAATCTATGTTTTAAACTGGTCGAATTCGACCAGTTTAAAAATGAAGCTGGGTGAATTGACCGATTCAGCAACTCACAAGGAATTCTTGTCAGTTCAACAAGCATGAAATCCGGCCAGAATATAGGTGATCGTTTTGTTGACGTCAACAAAACGATATCTAAACCGGATTTTTAATTCCCCCGAATTCGAGGGAATCAAAAATCCGGCTAGACTGAATAACATAGTTAAGGATTTGACGGAGAGATTGCGAGATTGTTGAGCGGATAATTGGAGAAGACAATGAAGAGTCGAATTATCGCATTAGGTAAAGGTAGGTGGTTTTATGCCGGTTTTTCAGGCCTGTTTAAAATTTCCGAGACAGTGTCTCGGAAACCTAAGATTCTGTCTTGGTCACATTACTGTGAGTTATTGAAGGAAATAACCTTAAAGCACGCGCGTTTTATGAAATTGAATTTATTGTGAAAATGGTTGGTCTATGCGTGAAATGCGACGGTAAGTGGTACTAGAGTAGTTGGTCGGGATTTCCGGCCAACTTAAAGGAGAATAGATGGCACAGATAATACATAACTACGCATTTATTGATAGTCAGAATTTAAATCTTTCTATACGCGATCAAGGCTGGCAGATTGATTTTAAAAGATTTAGAAAATATTTGGAAGATAAATACCATGTCAAAAAAGCATTTATATTTATAGGATATATTCCTACCAATCAGAGTCTTTATACTTCCCTACAGGACTATGGATATATTTTGATCTTTAAGCCAACTTTATCTTTACCTGGTGGAAAAGTAAAAGGCAATATTGATGCGGAATTAGTGCTTCATGCGATGATAGAGTATTCTAATTATGATAAAGCAGCTATTGTCACTGGAGATGGTGATTTTCATTGTTTGATTGAATATCTTAAAAAGCAGGGTAAATTAGAGCGACTGATTATTCCAAATCGTTATAGATTTTCTTCACTATTTAGAAATTTGTTAAAGATATGGTCTTTATGAGCGATCTGAGGGCTAAATTAGAGTATAAATAAAAAAGAGAGGCATTACCGCGGGACGAACCCTTTGGATAACCTCTCATCGTGATACATTAAAAGTATACAATATAGAAAAATTTTGTCAAGATTTTTTTTAGAAAGAGGAAGGAGATGAATTCATGACAATTTGTCACGGGTTGAAATTATCATGAAAGAAAAGCCATTTTTGACGCCAAAACAGGAGAAAGTACTTAATTTTATTCGTAAACGGATAGGAGAGAGGCTCCCTCCTACAATTCGGGAAATAGGAGAGGAGCTGGGGTTTAAATCTACCGGAACAGTCCGGGACTATTTAAAGGCTTTAATGCAGAAAGGTTTGGTGAGGCGGATGAATAATAAATCCAGGGCAATAGAATTAACTGAACGCGCATCTTTTAAAATTCCCATAATTGGTACGATTATGGCGGGTAAACCGAATTTGGCTTATGAAGAAATTCAGGGTTATGTGGATGCGGATGATTTGTTTCTTGGGCGTTTAGGTTTTGATGATGTTTTTGCTTTAAGGGTTAAAGGCGACAGTATGATCGATGCCGGGATCATTGAAGGTGATATTGCGGTTATTAAGAAACGCCCTAATGCCGACAATAATGATATCGTTGCCGCGCTGTTAGATAATAATGAAGTTACTTTAAAAAGATTACGTAGTAAAGCCGGTAAGTTTCATTTGGAAGCGGCGAATAGCAATTACCCGCCAATCTTTGAAGAGTTTAAGGTAATTGGTAAACTTATCACGGTAATTAGAAAATATTAAGCTAAGATGTCATTGCGAGGAGCCGTAGGCGACGAAGCAATCTAATTACGGGATTGCTTCGCCACTGCGTGGCTCGCAATGACGAAAATAGATATGAACCAGAATAGTTTTAGCCCTAAAGCTCGCTGGGATAGATTTGAGCCGGATAAAACCGGTTTTAATCCTGAGGCCTTAAATGAGCGCATCGAAGTTTTGGCGCATTTTAAGCATGCCAAGATATTCCCCCGAAGTTTTAGTTGGCATGATAAAGAATATAAAGTCGAAACCATTACCTATAACTGGCAGGAACACCTGGGCCAGGCTTTGATTAATTATTTTTCCGTACTTTGCGCAGGCCAAATGTACCAGATTTCATTTAATAATTCCACCTTCCGCTGGCAAATTGACAAGCTAATTCAATAAAGCGTCGTCATTGCGAGGAGCCGTAGGCGACGAAGCAATCCCGGAAAAATTAGATTGCTTCGCTACTGCGTGGCTCGCAATGACTAAAAGAGAAATTGTATGATTTTACACATTGATATGGATGCTTTCTTTGCTTCAATTGAGCAGGCAATTAATCCCCGGCTTAAAGATAAGCCTTTAATTATCGGCTCGCGTGGTAACAGAATGCACACGGTAGTTTGCGCGGCAAGTTACGCGGCTAAGGCTTTAGGAATTCATTCCGGAATGTCTTCCCAAGAGGCTTTTAGTATTTGTCCAAAATTAGAGTTCCTGGCAGCAGATCAGGCTAAATACATATGGACTTCAGAGCAAATATTCCAGCTATTAGAGAGCTATGATCTACCTTTAAATTATGCCTCAATTGATGAGTTTCAATTAGAGCTTAGCGGCCACCCGGACCCCTTAAATTTAGCCAAAAATATCAAAGAGCAGATCTATGCAAACTTTAACATTACTGCTTCAGTAGGGATTGCCAAAAATTGGCTTTTGGCTAAGCTGGCTTCTAAGTTAAATAAACCGGATGGCATAACCTTAATTAATGACTCTAATTTTGAGCAAGTTTTAAAGCAAACTTCGCTGGATAAACTCTGTGGTATGGGTGGAAAAATTGGGGCTAATTTTATCGCCAGTGGCTTAAAAACCTGTTGGGATTTATACCTAAACTTACCGGGATTTTTTAATGAAAATCCCGGTAAGTTTAATGAAAATCCCGGTAAGTCTAATGAAATGCCAAAGTCAATAAGCCATTCATATACTTTGCCAACAGCTCAAATAAACCCCCAGGTTATTCAGGCTTGGATCAGGCTATTATCTGAAATGGTTGCTACCAGGCTCAGGCAGCAGAATTTGGTTAGCGCAACTGTGCATCTTTGGCTGAACGGCCCGCAAATCGGCAATTTTGTGGCCCAGAAAACGCATCAATCGGTAATTAATGATGGTTATGAAATTTATCAAAGAGCGCTTAAAATAATGACAAAATCAGCCCTAAAAAATCCCAGAATTCGGGCAATTGGGGTCATCTGCAGCAGCCTTTCTCAAGGCGTCTATTTGCCCTTACTTAGTGAAGATATCCGCAGGGAGGAGCTTATAAAGGCCCTAGACCGCATAAATAACCGCTTTGGAGAGGGGTCAATTCATCCCGCAATTACCGTTTTAACTCGCTAAATAAAATATTCAATTAGGAGCAAAAAATCCCAGGAATCCTATATAGAACTTTGCCTAGGATTGATATGAATAAAATATGCCGGTAAGTTTAAGTAAAGGAGAAACTGCTTTTCCACAGCTTAAAAACAGCCCTAAATAACCCTTTGTCCTTCATGACTTTATAAACACTTAGCCAAGATAGACAAGTTAACATAAGATATATTATAGGAAGTAGACCACAAGAGTAAAGTAGGGCAAAATCACCCCAAAATGCCTCTGGTAGCGGTCGTTTAAACGTCCGCTATTACTAGTTTATTATATTGATTATGTTATTTTGATTTCTTTTTGGATTGGTTCTAGGCGTGAACTGATTATATATTGGCCGCCTTGGATTCTTATGGCGGATCCGGTAGTTATCCCTTTAGCAATTAGTTTGTGTGCTTTTCTTAAAATTCGGCTAAAGGTCTGTTGGGATATGCGCATGGATTTGGCTGCCTCTTTTTGGCTTAAACCCTGGTAATCTGCCAGCCTTAAAGCCTCAAATTCATCCATCTTCAGCTCAACCTCATCCGGCCTTCCAGGTTTGCCTCTGGGGCTAAATTGGCTGATTCTAGGGTCAAGCTTGACTATCCTATATTTCCTTGGCCTTCCGCGTAGTCGCATTTATTTTACTCGAATTTACCCACATTTAACGCCCCGGTTATTTTGAGTACCTACCCATAATTACCACTTAAATCTTAATTTGTCAAGCTTAATTTAGCTCCCCAAACCTTGGTTTTGGCGGCTCATCTGGCGGTTCAAGCAGTTTTTTAATTGCCTCAAATATTACCTGGATATCCGTTTCGTGCAGTTGATATTTTCGTTCCAATTCTTCTAGTTTTTGTGCTAGTTCTTTGTGTGTTAACAATACCTCCCGAAGTTTTATAAACGTTCGCATAATAGCAATATTAACCTGGATCCCGCGTTCAGAATTAAGCACACTTGAGAGCATAGCAACACCTTGTTCCGTAAATACATGCGGTAACTTGCGATTGCCACCCCAACTTGATATCGCATTTTGCGATATCAAGTTGGTAACCTCTTCTTTTGTAAGTTGAAACATAAAGTCTTCGGGAAACCTCCTGTGATTTCTTTTCACCTGTTCATTTAGTCTCATAGTCGGCACCCCATACAACCTCGCTAAATCCCTATCTAACATCACCCTTTTGCCGCGTACCACCAAAATCTTCCCCGTTACCGTTTCAATAATGCTCTCTTTTTCGCTCATTCGAGCCTCCTCTCTACTTTAATTGACGCAAAGAGTGGCAAAATCTAACAAAAAAAGCCGCAAAACAGCCCTATCTTTAGCTTTTTTACAGGTTAAAGGTATGGTTAAGCTTGGTTATTAATTATTTTTAGGTTTTACGCAGTTGGTATTCTACGAAGGTTGCCAGGACTTCCTGGATTTTTACTGAAGGCAAAACCACGAAATAATGGCTAATTATGGCGTGCCCTATTTCGTGCCCTAAAACTTCGCGCCTGAAATGCTCCGCGGATATATAGATGGTATTTAAGTTAAAGACATAAAAAGAATGGCTTTTAGTAAGCTCTTTGTCAAAGAGATTTCCGTAGATGGCGTTTACTTGTTTAAAATCCCGGCAAATCTTAATCGTCCCGTGGAAACTATAAAGTTGCATGTCTAGAATATCACACACCTGGGAAAACAAAGTATCAATCATGCCCCCGAGGTCATTTTGATAAGAGCCACCTGATATAATCTTGTCTGAAGAGCGAATATCTATATTCTGAACCAATTCATCGGAATTAAGTTCAGGTGCGTAATAAACAGTGAAATGCCGGCTCTCTATTTTACGCGCCGAGCCGAAACCATCGTCCTCGCCGGCAAAAGCACGGCCTGTAAACAGAGACGCAGCTAAAAGAATCGCTAAAGAAATGCCTCTTAGGTACTTTAACATCAGGTCTTAAAATAACGCACTGCCTTATTTATCTCTTCGGTTAGTTTTTTTAATTCCGTTAATACCGCGCGTTTATTCTCCGGAAGGTCATTTTCGTCCAGGCGATCAAGTTTTTGCTTTAAAGATATCGCATTGCTCTTAAGGCCGGATATCTCTTGCCTGGTTTTGCGTATCATGTTGTTGATTTCATCTGCCAGCCCGCCGAGCTGGTCCATTGAACGGATATTGAATTCTGACGAAAAATCCCCCTGCTCCAGCGCTTCTATCGCTTTTTTAAACCGGTAAAGCGGCCCGGAGATCTTGTGAGACATCAGCAAAGTCAATATTCCTGCGATTATACCTACTAAAATAGTCACCGCGATAACCGTCTGCATAAGCAGCGGCAGAATAAAATCCGCGGTAGTTTTGGCAACCACGCGCGAGTTTTGTATAGCTACTGTTTTGGATTGGGTTCCCAATAAATAAAGAAGCGCTATAGTAAGCAGCCCGCCGATAATGACTAACATGCTAAACCTGGCGATAAATTTACCCTGGAATTTTTTATCAATAAGATAATTCCTACGCCTGTAAGTTTTATTCTCCATCTTGCCCCCCTATTTATTATTAGGAATTAAATCTTTTTTTACCTGAATATCGGCATGCTTATGTAATTGCGTAAGCCAGTCACTCATTAAGCTGGATTCATTCAGCTTTGTAGTATCCTTATTTCCTAAAATAGTCCCGGAAATTTCTTTGGATTTTTTCTCCAAGGCCAATCTTAAAAGTGAATGCATCCAGAATTTCTCCACCATCTTAAGGAACTGTGGATCATTATCCAAGCCTTTCTTTTGGGCGTCCTGGAGGATTAAAATCCTATCTACTAGATTATCCAAAAATTCTTTTCTACCCTGCAAAGAGTCATCTACGGCAAAACTGGAGTCTTTAAATTCCTCTTCAAATTCAGCCTTAGAGATTTCGTAGTTGTTGATTTTAATTACTGCGTCTTTGGGCGCATCGTGCTGTACACATCCGACGATAAAAACAGGTATCATAAAAACAAATATTAATTTTTTCATATTTTCCTTCCTTTCTTCTTGAATTATTATACTACCTTAAAAGAAAAATTACTATTAAAAAAACCTCGCATTTTTGATGCGAGGTAAGATTCTAATGCTTCTTATTAACTAAGACGCAGATTTGCCTTTATTTTTTAAGCTTCTTCTTTTTCTTGATATCGTCAAGAACCGGCATCAGCCCTTCGTGGCCGATAAGATTTAGAGAACCATCTATAAATTGATAGGCGTCATATCCTAAGCTCATTGCTGCGTCGAAAGCAGATTCATCCATCTCAGTTAAAGGTTGATAAAAAAGCGCCAGGCGTGTGTCAGCGGTATTTATAACGAATGACTGAAAGTTAACCGGTATTGAGTATCTAGCCAGCAAGGCACTATTTGCTTGAGAATTAGCAAAAGCGTTCGCGGAAGGCCAGATAAATATACCGTTAAAATAAACCCTTCCCGGAGGATAGATCGGCGATGGAAAACTGGAAGGGATAAATAAAATATTACTCAAAGAAGGTACCGTACCGTCGAGCCTGCCGCTTACCCCTCCTACTGATGCTCCGATGTTTAGCACTAGGAACCCGCTGCTTAAATCTATATTTAAATGGTTTCCTATTGCCGTGATCGTCCCGTTAGGAGTGCTAAGGTAAGTATCGTCATTGGTTATCAGGTGCGGGCCTGCGCCGCTGGCAAAAATAGAGCCGTTATCAGAGCTGATATCCGCGCCGGAACTAGTAGAAGTCACGGTCCCGGTAAACCAAACATCACCTGAAGCTACTCTTATGATCACAGGGCCGATGCCGGTTATCGTATTCAGGAAGGATGTGCCATTGCTCAAGAGGCTTATCCCGTTACCTGTTATCACATTGAAGGTCGTGGGGCCGAGTGACTCAATATATATATTTCCCCCGGCCTGGGCGTTGATTTCGGTTGAGTCAATATCAATGTCACCGTTAAGCGCACTGGAGCCGATATCGTCATCCGCGATCAGGGTTACGGTATTACCGGAGATGAAATTTGTCTCATCCGCGTCATCCAGGATGCTGCTTGCTGCCGTAATAACCACATCATCCGGCGTGGTAACCGAACCTACGATTAAATCTCCGGTATTAGCGATCTCGATATTTCCGGAAACGGTATTCTGGGCATTAAGGCGGTTCACTGCTGTTTCCAGGGCATTGCCGTCTCCGATGCCCTGAGCTGCCGAAAGGGTCAAGTTATCGACGATGATATTATCGTTATTACCGTTATTGTCGGAGATCGCGCCTGCGCCGGCGGTTATATCCACATCGCCATTAGTCTCCACATATCCAAGATCCACATCATTGCCTGCCTTTAATGTGATGTTGCCGGTGGCAGAGAGAACTCCGCCCGCATTAGCGCCAATGAGTACGTTTCCGGCAGTAGCAGTTATGTTGATGTCTCCCGTAGTATCCGTAGCAATATGTCCGGTAGAGATAAGGCTGGCATTATTGCCGGCAGTGATATCTATCGTGCCGGTATCAGCTTCTATATAGGTATCGTTGTCCGTCGTAAAATCATTACTCGCAGTTAAGATAATACTGCCGGGGCCGTTGCTGGTGTAAATATCCGCATAATGACTCTGCCCAAGATAAATGTCGTGGCCCGCGTCTAAGGTAACACTGCCGCTATTTGACTCTACGGAGGTTATATCGTTACCGGATCCTGCGGTAATATCGTCGTTTGCGGTGAGTTTAACGTCACCTTCCGCCCAGATACCATAGCCGTTGGTTCCCGGGATATCTATGGAACTGTGCGCCTTAATATCTACTGCGCCACCATCATTCCTGATACCATAAACATGACCGAAAATATCGAGTGGAACGATACCCGCAAAATCATCAATAGTCAAGTCGCCGGTGTTGTCGATACTGATATCGCCCGAAGTAGAGTTATACGCATTAAGATAAGAAACTGTTGTTTCCAGGGCGTCGCCTGATCCTATGCCGTTTGCCGCTGAAAGAATAAGCCTGGTTGCGTTAATGTTGTTAGCTATGCCGTTATTGTCGGTAATCGCGCCGGCGGCGGTTAAAGTTACATCGCCTGTTCCAGCATCAACTAATTTTACCCCCAAGTCCGTAGAGTTGGTAAAGCTGATATTCGAATCATTGCCTGAGGACAGGTCAATGGTATTTACGGTATTGGCATTATCTAAGGTGATAACTCCGCCTGCGCCAGCTCCAGTAGTATCTACGATCAGGTTGTTGGCAGTGATCGTGCCGGTAGTTTCAGTAATGTCTCCACCGGTATGAATAGTTACATCCCCGCCGTTAGTAGAAATCCCACCTGTTGTTAAAACTGTGCCGATATTTAAACTATCAGCGTCGGTGTAAGAAAATACTGCTCCGGCATCTGTGGTTCTTCCGGCTATAGTAGTTACATTATTCGTTCCGGAATTAAGATCGACAACTCCCTGCGCTTGAGCGCGCAGAGAATCAGCGGTGATCGCTCCGACTGTCTGAATAATCGCGTCGGCAGAGCTAAGGTCTATGGTTGAAGCGATTAAATTGGCGCTTAAGGTAAGGTCTGCGTTAATAAGTGGCGGTTCTGCTGCCTCGGCAGTGCCCAATATAATTGAACCACCAATAGCGCTGATTGCCTTGGAAACGGTCAAAAAACCATTCAAAGCGTTTATGGTTATGTTGCCTAAATTAGCGGTAATCCCGTCTAAACTTAAAACATTGGTTATATTCAAATGATCGAGATCTTTAAACTTGATGTCCCCTGGGGCTGTGGTTTGGCCCGCGAGGTTATCCACATTATTGGTTGCCTGATCCAAAGTAACCGCGCCTGCGGCATCAAATCTTAATCCTGTGGCAATTATACTGGTTCCCGCATTCTGAGTGATCGCCCCGCCGGAATTTAGCCAAACATCGCTATGAGCCAAGATATCACTGCTTAAAGTTAGCAACCCGCCGGTATTCAAGATTATATTTCCGGAATTGGTTGTTATGCCGCTTAAGACCTGGACAATGCCTACCGTCAGGTCGTCGGAATCGGTGAATTCCACATTGCCGGCAGCCAGGGTCTGTCCGGCAATAGTATCGACATCATTGGTGCCCGAAGTTAAAGTTACTGCTCCCGCGGCATCAAATCTTAAACCCGATGCGGTTATAGAACCTGAGTTCTGGGTTATTGCAGCTCCAGAATAAAGCCATATATCATTAGTTAAAGCTGCAAGGCCACCATTTAAGGTCAAGGTATCCCCTGTATTCAAGATGATATTGCCACTCGAATTGGTATTGATACCGCTGGTTACGCCTACTGTGTCTACGCTTAAGGTATCAGAATCGGTATAAGTTAAAGCGCCGGTGATATTGGCAGCTAAGGTGGCAACATTATTGCCTGCCTGGTTCAAATTAAAGGTACCTATGCCGGTAAGAAGCAAACTATCAGCGGTTAATTTTCCTGCGGTCTGATTAACGCCGCCCGTGGAAGGATTCAGGATAACTGCATCATTCACTATAATATCATTAGCCAGGTTAAGAGTGCTGTCCGTGTTTATAGTTAGATTTGACAATGGCTTTGACCCACCCACTGCACCACCAAGAACGGTTGTGCCTGTATCATTAATAGTTAAGGAGCGAGGCGTTAGATTCGAGTCAATTGTGTTATTAAAAGCAATCCCTAAACCTGTTAACGTAGTATCGGCAGTAAGCGTCACTGCGTCATCGTAAGTCTGGGCTCCTGTGGTAGTGATGGATATGGTATTGATGTCGGTTGTGCCGGTAACATGAAGACTATTTAAAGGCGTTGCCCCTACTATTCCGTTAAAGACAGCTTTGCCGGTAACGGTGAGGTCGGAAGCGCCATCAAGAGTCGAGCCGAAGATCACGCCAGTGCCGCCGGCGCTCAAATTAATCGGGCTTGTGCCTAAGGTGACTGCGCCATCGTAGTCCTGGGCGCCCAAAGTGGTTATGGCCGTGGTATTGATTGCGCTTGTACCCGTAACATGCAGGCTGGATAAAGGTGAGGCTCCTACTACGCCGTCAAAAACCGCATTTGCGGTAATGGTCAAACCCTCTATGCCCGTCGCTGAATATAATGTGTTGTCAAAAGTAACCGTGCCTAATGTTAGCGTGCCGGTGTTAATATTTATAGTGTTGTAAAGAACTGTTGGGCTATGTAATGTAACATTACCTCCTGCGCCATGAATGCCTGCCCCGCTCTGATTTCCGCCTATAGCAGTAATATCGCCGTATAATTTGATGAGTTTTCCTGCGCCGGAGGTAATATTTATCGCGCCTGCATTGCCGCCATTCCTATTTCCTCCTGTAGCATTACTGCCCGAAGTCGTAACAGCTCCGCCTAAAATAACATCTCCACCTGTTGAGCTTAAGGTTACGGCCCCTCCTGCTTTACCTGCGTTCCCAGCAGTGGTTGAGCCGCCTGAGGTGTTAATAGTGCTATCAAATTCTATGTCTCCAGCGGTCGTGATCTTTACTACGCTGCCTGCCGTATTAGCCGCACCGCTAGTATTAACTGCTCCGCTAAAATGCGTATGACCTGTGCCGGCGTCCTGCGTAATTGACTTTGCGGTTACGTCTGCGCCAGCATCTACATTTGCCGCGCTATTAATAGTTATAGCTCCAACTTTAGTTGAACCGCCTACTGCTCCTGTGAATGTAATATTTCCAGTGCCTGCGGTTAGGTCTAAAGTATGTGCTCCATTCAGGATATTATCAAAAATAATATTTCCTGCGGTTGCTCCTGTATCGATGCCTATACCGGCGCCTAGAAGAACAGGGCTGTTAAAGGTAACATTGCCGCCCGCTCCTGGTGTGCCGAGAGGACCAGCCTTAGCGCCGCCCTTGGCTTTAATATCATTATTTAAAGTAGTTGTGTGTCCAGTAGAGGTAATATTGACTACGCCTGCTGCTCCGCCATCCGCGCTGAAAGTACCAGCCCTATCTCCGGCGCCACCATTAGTAGTTATTACGCCTACGGTAACATCGCCCGCATCTGCAGTTACAATTACCGTCCCACCTATCCCGCCATCACGGCTCTTGTTGGCAGCATTAGCGTTTCCAGCGCTGCCTGAAGTATTAATGGCGCCGGTTACCTCAATCAACCCGCCTGTAGAATGTAAGGTTACATTACCGCCATTTTGGCCGAGATTGCCCGCGGTGGTTGTTCCGCCTTTCGTATTAATAGTGCTGTCAAAATTAATAGCACCTGAAGTGCTGATATTGACTGAACCGCCGGGCGAGTTAGAGGCGCCGGTTGTGGCTATCGCTCCCGTAAAATGCGTATAGCCTGTTCCTGCGCTCTGAAGCAAATCACCGAGCAGGGTTACCTTACCTGCGTCAACGTCATGCGCATTGGTTATAGTCAAGCCGGTTAAATGAGTAACACCGCCTATAATCCCCTGTAAATCAATATTACCGCTATTACCCGAATTTAAAGTCAGGGTCTTTGCACCGTTAATGGTAGAGGTAAATGTTATGTCATCACCCGCCAGCGCGCCCGCAGTTTGTATCAAAATATTATTACCGATAGTGGCTGGGCCATTTACGGTGATCGCGCCTGCAACGGTAGAGAGTAAATCTCCATACAATGTAACGGACGCCGTCCCAGTATAGCTCTGGCTGCCGGTTGTTGAAACTGCATTTAAGATAACATTACTACCCGAAGCAGTCAGGGTTGATAAAGGAATACCAGCCCCTACCGCGCCATCAATCTCCACATCGCCTGCCCCCGCGGCAAGAATCAGGTCCAGGACTCCATCAATACTGGAACTAAAAGTAATATCATCCCCTGTTCCCAGCCCCGTAGCCACGGAAATCGGGCCTGCGGCATTCAGGCTGACCGAACCGGTGAAAGAAATTGAGCTGCCTCCTGAAATGCTGCCGGTATAGGAAACGCCGTTCAAGTGGATATTAGCGGCCGTATATAACTGCGGCCCTGTCGTAGCAACATCATTTAAATCAAGTAAGGCGGCATTTGCAACAGTCACGCTTTCCAAAGGATCAGTATCTCCTACGGCACCAGCCAGATTTACATTTCCGGTTGTACCGCCATTGAGCCACAAAGCGCTGTTTGCTCCTGTGCCACCTACATCATTTATGGATTGGTTGAAAGTAATATTGTTGCCAGTCGGCACAACGCCGTCGAAAGTTGTATCTATGCCGAAGATGCGGTCGTTCATATCAATCTTGCCTGTAAATGAGACCGCGCTGCCTTGTGTTCCCATTTGAGCCGTAGATCCCGCCGCACCACCAGTAAGCTGGATTGTATTGGCAGCGCCGGCATTATATGTCTGTGAACCGGTAGAATAATAATTTGCGCCTGTGAATGTGATAGAAGGCGCTACACCCGAAGAGGTCGCAGAAACATTGCCCGCAACGCCCACATTCGGCGTTAATCCAACCAGGAAACCGATATCATTAAGGCTGATATTATGGCCGGTGATGGTAAGATCACCGGCAATGGCTGTAGTCCCTCCTATCGCAGCGCCAATCGTGACATCTCCAGCAGTACCTGCCGTTAAGACTAAGCTGCTGGGGTTCGCATCGTCGTTGCTTGTTCCGGTTATAGAGATATCTGCGCCTGTCGCCGTTGCGCCGCCATTAGTTGTATCCAAAAGTATGGTAGCCGGCGTACCAAGAATAACGCTGTCATTTATTATTATAGGAGTGCCGGATGTTACAATATTGGCGTTTAAGGTCATAGTGGCGCCGGTGCCGTCAAACTCAATTGAGGCATTATCCAGGCCGGTTATCTGGCCATTGACAGTAATAAAGCCGCCACTAGGAGATTTAATGACAACCGGATCGTAGAAAGTAACCGGCCCGGCAATGTTAACTCCGCCGGTGCCATCATTGCGCCCGATCGTAATCAGGTTAAAACCATTTTGCAAAGCGGCGATTTCGGCTGCACTTAAGGCAAAATCTGTGGCAGCGCCGGCTGCTCCGAGTACAATCGGCCTATTTGCCGATGAAGGCTGCAATGTAATTGTGTCTGTGCCTATAATTGTATCCGGGCTTGTATTTAAAGTAATTAAATCCGCGGTAATCGTGATCGCGCCGCTTCCCGAAAGAATAGTTTTCGTCGCTCCCGCGGTCTGCGTGAAGCTTCCACTATCTCCACTTCCGGCTATAAACGCGATTGCCGCATTAGCCGCCGCAGTACTAAATATGCCGTTTACGGTTATGTTACCAGCTAATCCCGGAGAGCGAATAGTTATAGGATCATTGAAGGTAATGCTATGTATGTCTATGCTTCCTGTGCCGTCTACGCGGCCGATAATGATCTGGCTAAAACCATCATGCAAATAAGCAATCTCTGTGCTGGTAAGATTAAATGATCCGCTTGCTCCATCTCCAATACCAATACTCCTGTTTAGTGTGATCGGCTGCAAGGTAATTGTTGAGCTGCCGGATATATCGGCATTAAGCGCGATAGTATCAGCAGTAATTGAAATAGGGCTTGAGTGCGCATTAATTGTAGCTAATGCATTCTGGGTAAAGGCACTATTAGTAATATCAAGCCCCGCTGTTACATCAACCGCCCCATTAAATGTCGTAGTCCCTGTGCCTGCTAATTGAGTGATTGAGGCCGCGTTAATAGCCGCGGCAACAACATTGCCAGCGCTATGGATGGTTAATACCCCTAAGCGATCA
>Ga0268280_1000790_pt1 | contig 23884 bp, 25 predicted proteins | sample saktaG_9_FD_190139 | JGI IMG/M metagenome (GOLD analysis project Ga0268280, IMG submission 190139) | Saline water microbial communities from Sakinaw Lake, British Columbia, Canada - sak_2011_5_24_40m | ecosystem: Environmental > Aquatic > Non-marine Saline and Alkaline > Saline ... | reverse complement strand
CGTCAACATCGACAACGGCTACGGCGCCGGCTACATGGCCAGCATGATCAACCGGCTGAAGTGACATGCTGAGATCGATGCTTAACGTGATGAATAACGGCTCATCACTAACTTCCTGAAGTCGAGCATCCAGCAATTTCGACAAATATCCACTCATTCAATAAGTAATCATCATTCACTGAAGAGTTATAGGCCTGTCAATAATCCGCAGAAAAATCTTTATAACATATGACATAGCACCAAACCCCTGAACTTCCTATTTGACAAGAGACATCTATTCAGATACATTCTTTAATAAGAATTATTCTTAATAATGAGGGCCGACAGGCATGGGTGACGACAAAACCGGAAGACAGCTCCGCCTCTTCGAGGGCGCCTGCCGCAAAGCAGGTTTAAGGATGACCTATCAGCGACGGGAAATCTATCGAGCATTGGTCGCTTCGAACGATCATCCCTCAGCAGAGAACCTGCATGCGCGTTTAGCCAAAAAGATGCCGATGATTGCCCTGGACACCGTTTACCGTGCGCTTTCTGCCTTCACCAGGTGTGGTTTGATTCAGAAAGTGGAAACGGTGGAAAGTCAGGCCCGATTTGATGCAAAAGATAAGCACCATCATGTGATCTGTAGTCGATGCCATGAAATTATCGACTTTCACTGTCCGTCCGTTGATGAGGTCAGGCTTCCAGCAGAGCTCAAGGAGTGGGGGAAAATCGACAGCAGAAATTTGGTGGTCTATGGCATCTGCAAAAAATGTCTAAAAAAGGATAGTGCTTCAACGGTTTAAAATACAACACTTATGGAGGTGAATCGTGGTTAAATTGTGGAGATGTGTGATTTGCGGCGATCCTTATGTGGGTATGAATCCCCCGCCCAACTGTCCCTTTTGCGGCGCGCATCAGGAATTCATCAAAGAGGCCAAAGAAGCGGTGGTGACCTTTGAGGTTCCCCTTACGGAAAAAGACAAGGCCAATGCGGAGCACGCCATTCAGGTCGAGGTAAGCAATGCGACGTTTTATTCCTGTGCTGCGGAAAAGACCGACGATGCGGAAGGCAAATTGCTGTTCAAGGCCCTTGGGAAAATCGAGGCGGAGCACGCCGCTATCTGGAGAAAAGTCCTGCGTCTTCCCAAGACGCCTGCCGGAAACGATACCTGCCATAGGGAAAATGTAAAAAATTTGAACGAGTCACATGAAAGGGAAACTCGGGCCATCGCTTTCTATAAACGGGCCGCCGAAGAATCCGATCATGACCGGCTGAAGCAGATATTTAAAGCGCTCGTGGAAATTGAAACGGACCACCTATATCTTTCGGAAGCGCGACTGAAGTGATCCTTATGGGAACGGTCAAGACCTGCCCCCGATAATAACGACGGGGAGTAGCTGCCTTGACTGCTCTGAATCGGAACGGAAAGATTGTGACGGGAGAAGAAAGGAGGTTGTCTATGGCGGAGGAAATAAAGGTGGGCTGCGCCAGGCCAACGGGCGGTCCTGTGGGGGATTCGGTTCCCGAAGAAAAACCGCAGCAGCATTTTAAGGAGGTCAAGTCTATGGTTACGGTTGGAAAGAAGGCACCTGATTTTACAGCATCGGCCTACCATCGAGGTAAGTTTATCAATGTCAAGCTGTCGGAGTACCTTGGGAAATGGGTGATCCTCTGTTTCTATCCCGGGGATTTCACCTTTGTCTGAGCGACCGAAATATAGGCGGTCGCCGAGAAATACCCTGAATTTCAGAAGCTGGGCGTTGAGGTGCTCTCGATGAGTGTGGACAGCGTTTTTGTCCACAAGATGTGGAACGACCACGAACTCTCCAAGATGGTGCAGGGGGGCGTGCCCTTTGCCATGCTTTCGGATGGCGGAGGAAAGGTAGGTTCGGTTTACGGGGTCTACCTGGAGGATGCGGGAGTTGAGGCACGGGGAAGATTCATCATCGATCCCGATGGCATTATTCAAGGCTTTGAGGTTTTGACTCCGCCGGTGGGGCGCAACGTGAGCGAGAGCATCCGTCAGATCCAGGCCTTCCAACATGTTCGCAACAGCAAGGGAACGGAGGCCACCCCCTCGGGATGGAAGCCCGGCAAGCTGACGCTGAAGCCTGGGCCGGATCTGATTGGTAAGGTCTTGGAGGTCTGGAAGACCGATATTGCATTTGATTGAACACTACAAGGGAGGGAACTTATCATGACAACGAGAAAAGACGTATACAAATGTGAGGTTTGCGGCAATATCGTGGAAGTCCTGCATGCAGGTGCGGGTGAACTGGTATGCTGCGGCCAGCCCATGAAGCTGATGAAGGAGAACACAACGGATGGGGCGAAGGAAAAACATGTTCCTGTCGTGGAAAAAGTGGCTGGCGGGGTCAAGGTGAAAGTAGGAAGTGTCGCCCATCCCATGGAGGAGAAGCACTACATCGAGTGGATCGAAATGATCGCCGACGGTAAAGCGTATCGTCAATTCCTTGCGCCGGGTCAAGTGCCAGAGGCGATATTCCTCACCGAGGTGACGAATATCACGGCACGTGAATACTGCAATCTCCACGGCCTCTGGAGACTATAAATATGTAGCGATGTTCAACGATTCACACAAGGAAAGGAGGAAACATTATGAATGAAGATAGCAAGCACCCGGTAACGGGCAAAACGAACAAACCCACTGCCAGCAGTGGCACGTCGATCCGGGACTGGTGGCCGAACCAGTTGAACCTCAAGATTCTTCATCAGCACTCTCAGAAGAGCAATCCGATGGGCGAGGCGTTCAACTACGCTGAAGAATTTAAGAAACTCGACCTGGAGGCCCTGAAGAAGGACCTCTATGCGCTGATGACCGACTCGCAGGACTGGTGGCCGGCCGACTGGGGTCACTACGGGCCGCTCTTCATCCGGATGGCGTGGCACAGCGCAGGCACCTACCGCATGGGCGACGGCCGCGGGGGCGCGGGGTCCGGCTCCCAACGCTTGGCGCCCCTCAACAGCTGGCCCGACAACGTGAACCTCGACAAGGCGCGCCGTCTGCTTTGGCCGATCAAGCAGAAATACGGCAGGAAAATCTCCTGGGCCGACCTGATGATCCTCACCGGCAACTGCGCTTTGGAGTCGATGGGCTTCAAGACCTTCGGCTTCGGCGGCGGGCGCGAGGACGTCTGGGAGCCGGAAGAAGACATCTACTGGGGCGGCGAGAGTGAGTGGCTGGGCGACAAGCGCTACTCCGGTGAACGCGATCTCGAGAACCCGCTTGCCGCCGTGCAGATGGGCCTGATCTACGTGAACCCGGAAGGGCCGAACGGCAACCCGGATCCGGTCGCCTCCGGCCGTGATGTTCGCGAGACCTTCGCGCGCATGGCCATGAACGACGAGGAAACCGTTGCGCTCGTTGCTGGCGGCCACACCTTCGGCAAATGCCATGGCGCCGGCCCCGCGACCCATGTGGGGCCTGAGCCCGAAGCGGCCGGCATCGAAGAGCAGGGCCTTGGCTGGAAGAGCAGCTTCGGCAGCGGCAAAGGCGGCGATGCAATCAGCAGCGGCATTGAGGGCGCCTGGAAGCCGAACCCGTTCAAATGGGACATGGGCTATCTGAACGTGCTGTTCAAATACGAGTGGGAGCTGGTCAAGAGCCCGGCTGGCGCGAATCAGTGGCTGGCTAAGGACGTGGCCAAAGAGGACATGGTGGTTGACGCGCACGACCCGTCGAAGAAGCTCCGGCCTATGATGACCACGGCGGACCTCTCCCTTCGCTTCGACTCGATCTACGAGCCGATCGCGCGGCGCTACAAGCAGAACCCCGAGGCATTCGCGGACGCCTTCGCCCGGGCCTGGTTCAAGCTGACGCACCGCGACATGGGGCCGCGCACACGCTATCTCGGCCCGGAGGTTCCGGCCGAAGAGCTTATCTGGCAAGACCCCATCCCTGCCGTTAATCACAAACTGATTAATAAACAGGACATTGCCTCCATCAAAAGCAAGATCCTGGCTTTGGGACTGTCTGTGTCGGAACTGGTTTCAACAGCCTGGGCGTCGGCGTCCACCTTCCGTGGATCCGACAAGCGCGGCGGGGCCAACGGGGCGCGCATTCGTCTGGCACCACAAAAGGATTGGGAAGTCAATCAGCCGGCCCAGCTGGCGAAAATCCTAAAGACCCTAGAGCGCATCCAGAAAGCGTTCAACAGCGCCCAGTCTGGTGGCAAGAAGGTTTCGCTGGCTGACCTGATCGTTCTGGCCGGTTGCGCGGGCGTCGAGCAGGCTGCGAAGAATGCCGGTCACAAAGTGACGGTTCCCTTCACGCCGGGACGCACGGATGCGTCGCAGGAACAAACCGACGTGGAAGCATTCGCCGTACTCGAACCGGCTGCAGACGGGTTCCGTAACTACCTCAAAACCAAATACACCGTATCGGCAGAGGAACTGCTGGTTGATCGTGCGCAACTGTTGACGCTGACTGCTCCTGAGATGACGGTGCTCGTTGGCGGTATGCGCGTTTTGAATGCCAACTTCGGACAGTCCCAGCACGGCGTCTTCACCAAGCGGCCAGGAACGCTCACCAATGACTTCTTCGTGAATCTGCTCGACATGAGCACGACGTGGAAGGCAACCTCGGAAGACGGAGACGTGTTCGAGGGTCGTGATCGCGCAACGGGTGAACTCAAGTGGACAGGCACCCGTGTCGACCTTATCTTCGGTTCGAACTCCCAACTCCGGGCCTTGGCAGAAGTTTACGGATGTAAGGACTCCCAGGAGAAGTTCCTGCACGACTTTGTAGCGGTGTGGAACAAAGTAATAAACCTTGACCGTTTCGACCTCGCCTGATCGTAGCATAAAAGTCTTCGAGGGTTTCTAACAGAGCGGCGAAACAACGGTCATCTGACAACCGGTTCCAGTGGCGGCGATACGCCGACCGCTGGAACCGGAACGTTATGCCATATTGCCAGACTTTCAAATGATATTCACTGATTGTCAGGTCTATAGCCACCTTCGACATTGTAGGTGGAGTCAATAATCTGCTCCTTTCCTGCTTTTAAAATCATGCCTGTGCGTTATGAAGGGCGGGGAAGGATTTCTGAATTGAAAAATGCGGAGATCTGACATAGGATGCATGGAAACGCTGAAAGACGTCCATATGCGTTGATTTTATCATTACATTCATAACGGCGAAAATGGATAAGGAGGAATGATGAAAGGAAAGCACGAGCATGAGCATGAGCATTTGCATTCACACCTGCATGTTCATAAGCACAAGCACAAACACACCCACGGCACCAGGAAACATGCTCACGAGCATGAACATCGGCACTCCCATGATCACGAACATAAGGGAGATTATGAGCCCCATAAACATGAGCATCCGAGCCATGACAAAACACCGCACGAACACGGCCACACTGAAAAAGACGAGTGACACATCGGCAGGGCAGAACCTGTCATCCTGGATTTCTTTTTATTTCGAAAAACCATTGACAAGAAAACACCCCTGTGCTACAAAACTCCCGTTCGTGGCACGACAATGAGCGTTTGTATGCCGCCCATGGCGGCATCCCATGGCATGATCAGAAAAAGCTCTTTTAATCTTTATTTCTTAAACGTTCTGACAGTGGTTCGCGGCGGCGCCTGGATCAGGGAAAATACCGGCATGAACATGGAATAACCGGTATTATTTTTTTGCCCGTCAGTAGCACGATTATATTAATAATAACACGATGGAGTATTTAAATGTTTCGCATGAAACATCTGTTTCCCTTTGCATTGGTATTGCTTGGTTTCTGTACACCTTCTTTTGCAATCGATGAACCGGCTAAGCTTGAAGAAGTCGTTGTCACTGCTTCAAGATATGAAACAAAACAGAAAGATGCGCCGGCCAAGGTAACGGTTATTGACCGTAAGTCCATTGAGGAATCGGGCGCTCAGAATGTCGACGACCTTTTAAAAGATGTGGCCGGTGTCGATGTTTCGCGGCGGAGCGGATTCACATCATCATCAACGATCGTCACCATGAGAGGATTCGGCGCGAATGCGAGAGGAAGAACGCTTGTGCTGGTCGACGGGGTTCCATTGAACGAATCATACAGCGGAGAGGTCTGCTGGAATTCCGTCCCCGTCAAGAATGTGGAACGAATTGAGATTGTGCATGGTGCTGCCTCGGGCATGTATGGGCCGGGTGCCATGGGGGGGGTCATAAATATCATCACGAAGAAACCGACAAAACGTGCAAATGACGTGGATGTCGGCTACGGAAACCTGAATACGCAGTCCCTATATGCCATGCATGCGAACAGAATCAATGACTTTGGTTATCTTTTGTCGGGAACCGGATTCAAGACCAACGGGTATGTGGCTGCGGTCGCTCCAAAGTCCTACGATGTGGAGAGGTACAGGCAGGATTACAGCGGAAACGCAAAGCTTCTTTTCGACATCGGAGACCGTTATTCTTTGGGGTTAGACTACAGGCATTACTGGGAATATGTGAATGCAGGCAGGCAGTTCAATTACGGAACTAAAAGACTGAATGATCTTAATGCCAGCGCCCAAAGGCGCTTGGGCTCCATTAACTTCCAGGCAAAAGTTTATTCCCACTGGGAGGACTCTAATTGGACCTATGACAAATCGCCGAGCTATACCTCGATAGACTATATCACGACGAGCCCCAAGGGGGACTGGGGCGGAAACCTTCAATCCGATTTTCATTTGACCGGAACGCAAACCGCAGCACTGGGAGTGGACTGGCGACAGGGAAATATTGAATCCAGAGACGATTATCAGAGTACCGTCAAGACGGTGATTTCCAAAGGGAAGCAGGACCTCATCGGTTTCTATCTTCAATATGAAATAAAGCCGCTTGATCAATTGATCCTCAATGTTGGCGGGCGTTACGATTACTGGAAGAGTTACGATGGGTTCCTTTACGATACGAGTCTTACCCCGGCACAGACGGATTTTTCCGCCAGAGATGACCACGCCATAAGTCCCAAAGGGAGCATGGTTTATCATTTGACGGATGAAACGTCTTTTCGACTATCGGCAGGCAAGTCTTTTCGTACCCCTACCCTTTATGATCTCTACCGAACCTGGAAGTCCACCACAACCACGTACAGGTCAAACCCCAACCTTGACCCCGAGGAAGCCTATTCTTACGAGCTTGACGTCGATCAAAACATAGGCCGGAAACTGAAGGCACGGCTTGCTCTCTATTACAGCGAGGTGAAGAACCTGATTTACAGCATAGATGCAGGGGCGGGGATCAAGGAAAAGAGAAATGTGGGCAGGGTCGAAATTTACGGTTATGAAGCCGAGTTGAGGTATGAGATTCTATCAAGCTGGTCCCTCTTTGGGAATTATACGTATAACTCATCCAGGATCAAAGAGTTCCCCAACAATACGTCTTTAGAGGGGAAATACCTGACCTATACCCCGAAAGACAAATACACCCTTGGAACCTCGTATCGCGACCCGAAACTCATCCATGCCGATATCAGCGTCCGGTATTTCGGGAGTGTTTATGATGATGACCTCAACACGAGGGAAGTCGGAAACGATTTCGTATGGGATTTGAGGTTGTCCAGAAAACTCGTCAAAGATCTTGAAGCTTCCTTAACCATCGAAAATATCATGGACAGGAGATACGAGGAGTACAGGGGCACCCTCGCACCTCCCAGGACCATGATGTGCAACCTCAAATGGAGTATGTGACATGAACATTCACCGCATTACCTATAATCCGAAAGAGGAATCCTGCAGCCTGTATTTCATCGGCTGCAATTTCCGCTGCACCGCCTGCTACTGGAAACAAATTTACGGCAGGGTCGATTTCAAAAAATTACGATTTCTCGCATTGGATGAAACCATCGAGATACTGAGGCCCGTTTCGCCGAAACGGGTCTGTATTATCAGCGGGGAACCCAGGGCATGCGACGAATTTGACCGATTGCCGAAAGCCCTCTTCGATGTCTTCGGCTGCGAAGTCCGGCTGATGACCAACGGCTATCTTCTCCCGTCCATCGAGGGACTCGGGCATGCCTCTGTTTCCCTCAAGGCCTTCAGCGAAGAGGTACACAAGAGATATACCGGCAGGTCCAATCGAACCACGTTTGAAAATTTTCGTTATATTCATCAAAAGGGTATTGACCTTTCTGCATCGAGCGTTCTTATACCCGACCATATCGGAAAGGATGAGATCGTGAAGATCGCCCAATTTATTGCCTCCGTCGATACGGACATACCATACCGGATTATTGGTTACATGCCTGTGGACGGCTTGTCTTTCCGCAGACCTTCTTGTGAGGAGCTGGAAGAAGCGGCGGACGCGGCCGGAAAGTATCTCCGGAAGGTCGTTTTCTCGTCGCCCCAGGAACATGACTACACGGGTATCCGCGACTTATTTACCAATCATTTGAGAAAATGATCGCGATAGAAAACCTTACGTATGCCTATGGAGAATCGAAAGAACCTGTCTTGAAAGATCTGAACCTGAGGATCGAGGACGGTACTTTTACTCTCATCGTTGGAGCCACCGGCTCGGGCAAGTCGACCTTTCTGTATTCCCTGAACGGGTTGATCCCCCATTTCTTTGGGGGTGAAATGTCAGGCCGCGTTACCGTGAACGGCCTCTCGCCCCAGGATCGGCCTCTCCGGGAAATATCAAGATACGTGGGGACGGTCTTTCAGAACCCTGACATGCAGATCTTCATGCTCAGAGTGGAAGATGAGGTGGCCTTCGGCTGTGAGAATCTCTGCCTGCCGCGGGAGGAAACCGTGAAAAGGCGGGATAACGCTCTAAAAAAGCTGGGTCTCCGGGACATCAGGGGTAAAGAGACCTTCAAGCTCTCGGGCGGGCAGAAGCAGCGGTTGATCATCAGCTCGGTGTATGCCATGGGACCGGAGGTCTATCTTTTCGATGAACCGGCGACGGATATCGATGAGGAAGGAAGAAGGGATCTTATCGCCGTATTCAAAAAATTAAAGATGGAAAAAAAAACGATTATCCTTGCAGAGCATCAATACGAAGATTTCATCCCCCTTGTGGATAAGATTTTATTCATGGAAAATGGAAGGATCATTGAAGGCGGTTTGAGAATGTTAGAAGACCGCCACTATGTCAAGACACCTAGATCGTCACGGGAACCTGTCATCGAGATAAAAGACCTCTATTTTGAATATGAAAGGAATCGTCCCGCTCTGCAGGATGTCAACTTGACGATTCATAAAGGAGAGATCGTCGCGATTTGCGGGAACAATGGCTCAGGCAAGACAACTCTCGTGAAAATCCTCATGGGACTTCTTAAACAGCAAAAAGGCAGAAGCATCATCCTCGGCGATGTTCATCCCGATCTTGACAGCCTGGTCGGAAGAGTTGGTTTTTTGTTTCAGAACCCTGACGAGCAGCTCTTCGCAAATACGGTCGCAGAAGAAGTTGATTTTGGGCCGAGGCATCTCGGACGCATGATCAATGTGGAAAAATATCTGGAGCTGGCTGATTTTGCTTCTTTGAGAGAGCGGCATCCCCAGACACTCTCAAGGGGCCAACGGCAGATTCTGGCTGTCCTTTCGATTCTTGCAATGGAACCAGAGATCCTGATTCTGGATGAACCCACAACAGGCCTGGATCATGAGAATTGGCATCGCCTGTTCCTCGTCTTGAAAGACCAGGCTTTAATGGGAAAGACGGTCATCTTCACAACTCACAACAGGAAGGCAAGATATTTTGCAGAGCGTCTCATCTTTCTTGAGAAGGGCAGGATTGTAAGCGATGAAGTATCTGGATAGAGATACCCTGTTCCATCGTCTGGATCCCCGGACAAAAATAGGGATGAGTCTTGCCTGCGCCTGCCTCATAGTGATTCTGGAAAAGCCGATTTTCCTGGGTTTGCTATGCTCGACCCTCTTCATTTTTTTTCTGCTGCTAAGACCGTCTCCTGCTGCCGTCAAGATAACGCTCTGCGTGATGGCATCTGCCTTCACGGCAACCGTCATTTCCCAGGGGGTGTTTTATGGCTTTGAACCAAGGACGCGATGGCTGACCTTCATCTCTGAAAATTCCGGCCCGTTGGGGCACCTTACCGGCGGACTGCATCTTTACAAGGAGGGACTGCTCTATGGTGCCGTGCAATCTCTCAGGCTGTTTTCAGCGCTGCTCTTGAGCACGATCATTGTCATGACGACTTACCCGTCGGAACTGATCCTGGGTCTGAAAAGCCTCGGTGTACCCGATAAAATCGGTTTTATCGCCATGGTGAGCATCCGATTTGTCCCATCCCTTGCCGAGGAAGCGAGGAGAATTCTCACGGCTCAGAAGCTCAGAGGCCTCAAATTGAAAGGGATACGAGGTGCTTTAAATGGGTTTCGATACCTTCTGCCTCCTATGATTATCGACAACCTTCGTAACGCCAGGAGGGTTGCCCTGGCTGCTGAAGTCCGGGCTTATTCAGGGAAAAGAGTAGAGGTGAGAACCTTGCGATTCGCGGGAATCGACGTATGGGTTATCCTGATCACATTCGTGATTGTTACTCTGAGCATTTACGACAGGTTCATCGCATGAATCCATATGTTCTATCCATCGTTTTGATATTGCTGCTCGGTGCCGTCATTTTCTATCTTGGACTGAAAAACAAGCTTCTTTCAGCTTTCAGCATCCAGGAACTGGTCAATATTGCTCTTTTCTGCAGTCTTCTTTACGTGTCCATATTGCCTTTTAAGCTGGGGTTGGGTCGGATTCCTTTTATCAACTCTTTCCTTTTCTCTATCCCTTTTACAGCCACGTTATTCATCGGTATAAGGATTGTCCCCAAACTTGGAACCGTTACGCTTATCATCTTCGGGCAGAGTCTCCTGTCTCAGGTAACATTTTCCGGCGTCAACCCGCTCTGGTGGCCCTATGCGCTTCTTGCCAGTTTCATGCTGGAAGCTTATTTTCTGATTACCGGAAATTATCTCAATACTTTAATCAATGCCATGGGTGCAGGATGCTTGAGAGGCTTGGTGGTCAATCTTTATTTTTTCCTGTTTTCAGCGCCGTATCTCTGGCACAAATTTTATGCTCCCTGGTATGTATTTGTGAAAACCTCCGAAGGTATTATCGGGTCATGTATCGGCGCTGTTGTTGGATTTTATCTGAGCAAGCCGGTCATCAAGGCCTACTTGCATGGAGGGGTATGATGCATGATGCGTGGCTGAGAAAAATGACCTTAAGTCCATGCATAAGGAGGTGTGAGAATCGCGATCATGAAAGGCAGCCTTTTTTCCGGTATGTTTCTTGCTCCTTGTTATTTCATGTTTTTATTGGGCTGATCCTGATCTTCACAATACCGAGGTCGGCCTGCACTCCCGATCTGGACAACGGAGAAAATATTATTCGTGTTTCACTCGTGGGTGTTCAAGACGGTTTTCGGCAACAGACTTCTTTTCCTGGATCGTCAGAGAGCAGCAAAGCCTCTGAATCCAAAGGAGTCAAGGCTGTTGAACAGGAGAGGAGACCCGAAATCCAGAAAGTGCAGGCAGTAAACCTAAGCACTGAAAGGCTTCATGGATCTTCTGACCATACCTTTCAGAGGACAGGCTCTATTCAGTCGGCATATGGGGCAAGATTGCTGCTCGGGGGTCGGGAAGCAAAGGAGACCGTCGGTCTTGATGGCAAGAAAATAGCAGGGGCGATTCCGCGATATCGATATAACTCAAATCCCCCTTACCCCATGCTGGCAAGAGAACGGGGTTACGAAGGACTTGTCCTCGTTTCTGTGCAGGTGTTAAGCGATGGGAGTGTAGGTGAAAGGAGATTGAAAAAATCATCCGGTCATTCCATTCTGGATAAATCCGCCCTGGACTCTATCAAGGCTTGGCAATTCGAGCCGGGGAAATATAAGGGATTCCCCGTAACCATGTGGGTAGAAGTGCCGATAAAATTCGCGTTGGTCCGGGATTGAGGATATTGCGATAATAGACTGCCTTCTCTAAGATTCAAGAGATAAATCGCAACGTTGAATGTCAATATCAGGGGTCACCCTGCATCATGCGCGGGCCAATCCGGGTCAGAGCAGGCGTGTTGTGATTTAACAAATCCTCGGCACCAGCTCTCCCAAGGGCAGGTCGATTTCCCGGGAACCGCCGATGGCCGTTTTCAGGATGAGGCGGCCCTGATCCTTCCCGGCCGCCACGGTCCCGATGATGGCGGCGTTCCTGCCGTATTCGTGTCCTTTCATGATCTCAAGAACCTTTTGCGCGTCATCGGCGGGGCAGAACAGGGCGATTTTCCCCTCGCAGGCGAGGAAGAGGGGATCGAAACCGAGGATCTCGCAGACACCCCTCACGTCGTCGCGCACGGGGATATCCTGTTCACGGACAGAGATGGTCAGTCCGGATTGCTGCGCCATTTCGGCGAGGATCGCCCCCAGCCCTCCGCGGGTGGCGTCGCGCATGCAGTGAATGTTCGGACTTGTTTTCAGAATTTTCTCAACAAGACCGTTCAGAGGGGCCGAGTCGGAGAGGATGTCGGATTTGAAGCCCAGTCCTTCCCTGCGGGTCAGGATGGCGGCTCCGTGATCGCCGATGGTCCCGCTGACGAGGACGGCGTCGCCGTCGGCAATGCTCTTTACCGAGATGGAACCTTTATAATCCACAATGCCGATTCCCGACGTGTTGATAAAGAGTCGGTCCGCGGCGCCGCGGGGCACCACCTTGGTGTCTCCGGTGACAATGGAAACACCGGCCAGCGCCGCCGCCTCGGACATGGACCGGATGATTTTTTTCAGATCCTTCATGCCGAACCCTTCTTCCAGGATGAAACCCGTGCTGAGACAGAGCGGTTTTCCCCCGCAGACAGCCAGGTCGTTTACCGTGCCGTGGACGGCGAGAGAGCCGATGTCCCCGCCGGGGAAAAAGATGGGATCGACGACATAGGAATCCGTGGAGAAGCAGATCTTCTTATCCCCTAGATTGAGGACGGCGCTGTCTTCGAGCCGCTCCAGGCAGGCATTCCTGAAATGGGGAAGGAACACCCCGGTTATCAAATCGTTCGACAGCCTTCCGCCGCCGCCGTGTTCCAGCAGGATTTCATCGAATTTCATTTTTCAGAAACCTCTCTTGCATATTTTGCTCTATCGATATTGCGAAAATGGACTTTCCAAGTCAGTCTTTTTAATCTGCTTATGGCTCGCTTTTCTTTATCCTTGCGCCGGCTGAGACGGCCTGGCCCAGCGAGATGCAGCCGTCATTGGTCGGGACCTGTTCGTGAAAGAAAACGTCAAAGCCGGCCTGCCGCAAATCTGCAATGCATCTTTCGAGAAGAAGCCGGTTCTGGAAGCATCCGCCGCTGAGCACGATGCGGTTGAGTCCCGTTTGCCGGCGGATTTCGGCAGCCATGCCCGTCAAGGCCTTCACGAGAGAGTTGTGAAAGGCAAAAGCGATTTCTTCTTTCGAAACTTTTCTGTCCAGCGCCTCGACAATACTGCGAAGAACGGGCGAAAGGTCGAGAATCAGGGTGCCCTTGTCTTCCCGGATGTCGAAAGGATAGAAGGTGTCCGTCTCCCGTTGCGCCAGCGCCTCCAGTTCCATAGCGGCCTGACCTTCGAAGCTGACGGTCCGGCGCAGACCCAGGATGGAGGCCACACCGTCAAAAACCCTGCCGAGGCTCGATGTGAGAGGGCTGTTGATCCCGGTGCGCAGGATCCGGTCCATCCACTCGTAATATTTCGAATCCGGAACCAATCCCAGTCGCTCCGACACTTCCGGCCAGGCATCGCCGAATGTTTCGCTGAGAAGGCTCACACCGATCCGCCAGGGTTCCCGGATGGCCTTCTCTCCTCCCGGCAGAAGAAACGTTTTCAGATGGCCCGTCCTCGTAAAGGCCTCTTCCGTGACCACAAGGAACTCTCCCCCCCAGGCGGTGCCGTCGCTTCCGTAACCTGTTCCGTCCATGGCGAGACCGATGACCTCACCGGTGATTTTATTTTCCGCCATGGAGCTCACAATATGGGCATGATGGTGCTGTACGCGGATGACCCGGACGCCCTCCATCTTCTCCGCCACCAGGGTCGTGTAGTAGGCGGGATGGAGATCACAGGCGACGACGGCAGGTTTGCATTCCGCGATCTTTTGAAGGAGCGGCACGCTCTCGCGATGGAAGTCTCTTGCTTGCGGAGTCTCCAGGTCTCCGATGTGGGGGCTCAAAAAAGCGAGGTTGTCTTTCAGAATGCAGAGGGTCGTTTTCATTTGCGGTCCCAGGGCGAGAACCTCGGGATAACCTTCCCGCAGGATGAGCGGTTTCGGGGCGTAGCCTCTGGAACGACGCAATATCGTTCGCTGGCCGGCCGCGACAGTTGCGATCGAATCGTCACACCGGACCAGGATGTCCCTGTTGTGGACGAGGAAAAAATCGGCGATGCCCTTCAGCCGATGGATGGCTTCGCGGTTCCCGATGCAGATGGGCTCGTCAACCTGGTTGGCGCTTGTCATGACGAGCGCCTCAAGAGGTTTCTGCAGGAGAAGATGGTGAAGCGGCGTGTAGGGAAGCATGATCCCCTGGTTGGGCACGCCCGGAGCCACGGCAGGCGCGATCAGTCGGCCGTTTTTTTTCTTTGCCAGGACAATGGGCCTCTGGGGAGAGAGGAGAAGGTCTCTTTCTTCTTTCCCGAGCTCGGCGATCCGTGCCGCCGTATCCAGATCCCGTACCATGAGGGCGAGAGGTTTTTCCTCTCTGAACTTCCGGGAACGGAGCCTTTGAACCGCTTCATCGCTCGTTGCGTCCACGGCCAGGTGGAATCCGCCGAGACCCTTCAGGGCAAGCACGCGTCTCTCGCGAAGTGCTTCCCTGGCCCGCGCGACGGGATCGGGGACAGAAAGAGTCTTTCCCGCTTCGTCAAGAAATTCCAGGCGGGGCCCGCAAACGGGACAGGCGTTGGGCTCGGCGTGAAAGCGGCGGTCGGCCGGATGTTCGTACTCTCCACGGCACAGCGGGCACAGGGGAAAGCAGTCCATGGAGGTATTCACGCGGTCGTAGGGCACATCCCGGATGATCGTGAGCCTCGGGCCGCAGTTCGTGCAGTTGATGAAGGGATATCCGTGGCGCCTGTCGCCGGGATCGAAAAGTTCTTGCAGGCAGTCGGGACAGGTGGCGAGGTCCGGCGGGATGCGGACGATCTTTTCTCCCTCCGCCTCGCTTGCCAGGATCTGAAAATCGCCGTCTCCCTTCGCGGCGATATTTACGGAGGCGATCTCGGCGATCTCGGCGTGAGGCGGGCGCTCTCGCGAAACAGCCGTCAGGAATCGCTCAATGGCCTCCATCGGGCCTTCCACTTCCGCAACAACGCCGTTTGACCGGTTCTGGACCCAGCCGGCCAGCCCGTGTTGAACGGCGAGGCGGTAGATGAAGGGTCGGAATCCCACACCCTGAACCACGCCGGAGAAAAGAAAGCGGATTCTCTCGATCACGTCACCGTTTCCGGAAGGATTCGATCTCGCCGGAGAGCCAGCGATACCAGTTTTCGAGACCCTCCGAGGTCTTGCAGGACACTTCGAATATCTTGAGATTGCGGTTGATGGCCAGGGCGTCCCGTTTCGCCTTCTGCATATCGAAGTCCACGTAAGGGAGGAGGTCTGTCTTGTTGATGATCATGACGGACGACTCCTGAAACATGAGGGGGTACTTGGCCGGCTTGTCGGCGCCTTCGGGCGTGCTGAGGATCATGATCTTCGCGTTCTCTCCCAGCTTGAACTCGGCGGGACAGACGAGGTTTCCCACGTTCTCCGCGATGAGAAGATCGATGCCGCCGAGGTCGAAAGAAGGAAGCGCCTCGCGGATCATGTTGCCGTCGATATGACAGGCGCCGCCCGTGTTGATCTGCACGACGGGGATGCCGAGCTTGGCCACCCGCTCCGCATCGTAGGTGTCCTGAATATCGCCTTCGATGACGGCAATCTTGAATCGACCCCCGAGGGTCTGGATGGTTTTTTCCACGAGCGAGGTCTTCCCGGCGCCGGGAGAGCTCATGATGTTGATGACGTAAACCCCTTTCTCATCGAAGAGGGTCCTGTTTTCCTCCGCGATCCGGTCGTTCACATCCAGAATATTCGAAACCACTTTTACCTTCATTGGAATATCTTGACCTCCTTAGTGATACTTGTAATATGCCGCACAGGTTCCCTCGGAAGAGACCATGCAGGGGCCGATGGGGTTCATCGGAGTACATGCTTTATTGAAGAGAGGACAGTCTTGAGGAGAGAGGACGCCCCTGAGGATACTGCCGCACTCGCACCCTTTTGGTTCAAGGGACTCCATCGGGGGAATCGTGAAACGTCTCAGGGCGTCGAATGTTTTGTAGGCATCCCGGAACTGAAGACCGCTTCCCGGGATTTCACCCAGCCCTCTCCACACGGCCGCCTCCGGGGCAAAGACCTCATCCATAACCGCCCGCGCGCTTGGATTTCCCTCTCGACGGACACCCCTTGCATACTGGATGACCACCTCTCTTTTTCCTTCCGCAATCTGTCCTAGGATCATGCGGATGCCCTCAAGGATATCCACGGGCTCAAAACCGGTGATCACGGCGGCCCTTCCCGCCTCAGTGATGGGCGTGTAGGCATCGGCCCCGATGATGGTGCTCACGTGTCCCGGACAGATGAAGCCGTCTATGTTGAGCGCCGGGTCATCGAGGAGAACCCTGATCGCCGGGGGGACGACCTTGTGCACGGAAAAAACGCAAAAGTTTTCAAGACCCTTTTTCAGCGCCGCCTTGACGATGGAGGCGATGGTCGGCGTGGTGGTCTCGAAGCCGATTCCCATCATCACGACGGTCTTGCCGCCGTTTTTCTCCACGAGGGGTATGCAGTCCATCGCGGAGGAGACAATCCGGACATCGGCGCCGGCTGCCCGCGCCCTTTGGAGACTCGCCCCGCCCGTTCCCGGCACCCTGAGCATGTCGCCAAAAGTGGCGAAGATCACGTTCTCAATCCCCGCCAGGTATATCGCCCTGTCCACATCCTGGATGGATGTCACGCAGACCGGGCATCCCGGTCCCGAGATGAGCCGGATGCTTTCGGGCAGGAGCTTCCGGATTCCGAATCTCCCGATGGCATAGGTGTGGCTCCCGCAGACCTCCATGATGGTCACTGGATGAGCGATCCTGCGGGCAAGCGTTTCTATGGCGGCGAGGAGTCTCCGGGCGAGGACCGGATCCCGGTATTCGTCAATGTATTTCATTTTCCATTAGCTGCCGGAGGAGTTCGAGGTTTTCCCGGGCCGTCTGCTCATCCAACTTGTGAATGGCGTAACCGGCATGGCTTATCACGTAATCGCCGATCGCGACGTCCTCATCCACAATATCGAGGCAGACCTCGCGTCTCGTGCCGCTGATGTCAATCACGGCGATGTTGTCTTCATTGATGGAAATGATCTTTCCGGGAAAAGCAATACACATGTTCAGCGCCTCCTAATCCACGTCCAGTTCCAGAAGCTTGAGCTCTTCCGTGCCCCCGACAAGCACGACCTCCTCCTTCGAGCACTCGGGGCAGCGGGAATCAAAAGATTTTAATGTTAACTCTCTTTTGCAGGAAAAACAATAGATGACGACGGGACACCGTTCGAACTCAAGGGTCGCTCCTTCCGCCATGGTTCCTTTTGCCTGGATCGCAAAGGCAAACTCGAGGGCCTTCGGCTCGACGCAGGATAGATGGCCGAGGGAGAATTTCAGGGAATTGACGCGGCGGAAGCCGTGCTCGGCGGCCTTGGCCTCCACGATTTCAAGAATGGACAGGGTCAGGGACAGCTCGTGCATCAGTCGATCCTCACTGCATCCGCGCCGCGAGCGGAAAGTTCCTTTATGAGCAGATTTTCCATGATGGGAAACCGTTCTTGCATAGTGGGCGTCATCTCCAGTTGAAACTCATCATAGGCCTCGGGGACGATGCACAGGAAAACGACCTCGGGCGCCTGTTCCAAAAGATCCGCTTTGATCAGGACGTCCTGAAATTGAACCTCGTGCGCCGACGTGGGCGGAGGCAGGTGTATTTCCATCTCTTCCCGGGTGAACCGGTAAGTGGATCCCGGCGTGTCGTCCGCCTTGAGGACATCTATCACGATCAGATAGTCGCAGCTGCAGATAATGTCAAGCAGGTTGTAGGCGAGGGTTCCGCCTTCCACAACCCGGACGTGATCGGGTAGGCGGTATCGCTCGGAGAACCAGCGGACGAAATGGACGCCGAAGCCCTCATCCTGAAGAAGGATGTTCCCGAGACCCAGAATCATTACGGCGTTCATTTTGTTTTCTTTCACGGAGCAAAAAAGAGGGGGAGACTCTTCATCCCCCCCCTCCTCTTATTGTGGGCTCTGGTTTAAGTTCTCTTAGCTTTTCACCTTCTCGAACAAGCGGCCGCTGATCATGGAGGAAACGGTTCCCTTTTTCAGGACCGCATCATACCAGAAGGCCATGTAAATGTGAACAATGATAAAAAGGATGAAAAACCACGTGAAAATGTGATGGATATATCTGACCATGGCCAGCCCCCCCAGCATGTTCTCAAAGGGCTTCAGTATCTTGTAAACGATAGCCGTGATGCCGGTGCTGTAACCACCTCCCATGAGGATCAGACCGGTGAACACGATGACAACGATCATACCCATGAGTCCGAGATAGGCCAGGGCCTGCATGGGACCGTAAAGGGTCTTGTACTCAGGGCCCTCCTTATCCAGCAGGAGATAGAATCGGATCTGCTTGATCGTTAACTTGAGGTTGGTCCAGGCCAGGAAATCCTTCCAGTCTGCGTGAAAGGATGAAAAGAAGGCCAGGTAGAGCCTCCAGATAAAGATGAACGTCAGGACAACCCCGAAGAAAATGTGTACGTGGCGGATGTATCCGACGGAGAACTTGTTGACGGTTTCTCCCGCGTTGATCGTCAACGGATCGCTAATCAGAAATCCCGTTGCTATCAGAACAAATATGGCAAGCGCCATGATCCAGTGGTTTAACCGGATGGCCACGGACCATTCGTATTTGGGTTTGACATTTTCCACAGCAGCCTCCTCTTTTGCTTATGCCACCTTGAATTGCAGGATTTCGTTTGTCTTTGGATCAATGATGTGGACCGCGCAGGCCATGCAGGGATCGAAAGAGTGGATGGTCCGGAGGATCTCGAGGGGTTGATCCACCTTCGCAAGCCTCGTGCCGATCAGGGATTGTTCATAAGGACCGCGATGTCCCTTTTTGTCCCGGGGCGAGCAGTTCCACGTTGATGGAACGACGGCCTGGTAGTTGGCGATCACCTTGTTCTCGACCCTGATCCAGTGTCCAAGGGATCCCCGCGGGGGTTCGATCATGCCTCGGCCCTGAGCGCTCTTCGGCACATCGCAGCGCGTCCAGGTCCGGGTGTCGCCCTTCTTCATGTTGTCTACCAGCTCATTGACCCAGCCCTCGATGTGGTCACCCATCATCTTGGTTTCAATGGCCCGGGCGGCTGTTCTGCCCAGGGTGGAGAAGAGGGCCGTCACGGGGAGACCCCCTGCCTTCAATGTAGCATCCACGAGAGACTTGATTTCCTTGTTGCCGACGGCATAACCGACGATCATCCGGGCCAGAGGCCCCACCTCGTAAGGCTCCCCGTCGTAGCGCGGGGCCTTGCACCAGGAGTATTTTTCATTGCCCTTCACGTAGCCGTTCTTGTCATAGCCCGTGTATTCAGGTTCTGTCGTGCCCTTGTAAGGATGCTGGGGCTCCGTGCCCTTATACCAGGAATGAGTGACCTCTTCCGTGATCTTGGCTTCATCCAGCTTCAGGGGTTTGGCAAGGTTCCGGTTTTTCACCACGCCCCTGGGGAAAAGGAGGTTCCCCCAGTCGTCATCGAGGGGGTATCCGCCATAGGCCAGATAGTTCTTTACGCCCCCGCCGATACCCGCCGCGCCTTCACCCTTGTAATACCTGGCGGCGATGAGGACGTCGGGGATATAGGCCGATTCAACAAAGTTTTTGACTTCTTTCATCCGGAAGAGGTATTCGCCGAGCCGGTGGGCATCCAGGGCGTCCAGGACCGAGGTTACGCCCCCCACGACAAGGGATTGGGGATGGGGATTCTTGCCGCCGAAGATGGCCTGCATCTGCGCGCAGATTTTGGATATATGGAGGGCGTCCAGATAGTGGGAAAGGACCACCAGATTCGCCTCCGGAGGCAGCTTGTAAGAGGGGTTCCCCCAGTAGGCATTGGCAAAGGGTCCGAGCCGTCCCGATTTTACGAATTTGGTCAGTCTCTGCTGAACGGCTTTGTAATGGGTCTCAGAGCAGTTGTAGGGATTGGGGTGGTAGCTCTTGGCCAGGTCCACCGCTTTCCTTGGATTGGCCGAGAGGGCACTCACCACGTCCACCCAGTCCAGCCCGTGGAGGTGATAAAAATGCATGATATGGTCGCCGAGGTGCCAGGCCCCGCTCATCAGGTTCCGGATGATCCTGGCATTGGGGGGCGGCTTGACCCCGAAGGCGTCCTCGCAGGCAAGGATGCTGGCTTCGTAGTGAACCATGGTGCAGACGCCGCAAATCCTCTGAACAATCAGACCGGCATCCCGGGGGTCTCGGCCTTTCAGGATGGTCTCGATGCCCCGCCACAGGGTGATGCTGCTCCAGGCATCCTTGATCACATTGTTGTTGTCGACTTCGACTTCTATTCTCAGGTGTCCTTCAATTCTCGTGATGGGATCTATTATGATTCTCTTAGCCATTTTATTCCTCCTGGCAGGTCAACTATTCATGAGATTCGTGTGGGGCATCGTCCTTCTTTTCCTTATCCGAATGCCTGAGGGCGGTTGCAGCCGCATGGGCCGCGACGCCTGCAACAGCGGCAGCCGTCAGGAAGATGCCGATATCATCAACGGTTCTTTCACCGCCGCCGATGGTTGCTTCATGGATCGGTTTTTCCAGCGGCGCCATGGTATCCCAGAATGCCGGCTCCGTGCATCCGATGCAGCCGTGCCCTGCCATGACAGGCCATGAGATGGCGTCGTTGAAGCGAACCTTGCTGCAGTTGGCATAAGTATATGGGCCCTTGCAGCCGACCTTGTAAAGGCACCAGCCGCGCTTGGCGCCTTCATCGCCCCATTCGTTCACAAACTCGCCGGCATCATAATGGGGCCGTCTCTCGCAGAAATCGTGAATTCTTTTTCCATAGGCCCAGACGGGTCTGCCCAGTGAATCAAGGGCGGGCAAACCGCCGAACATGAGAAAATGGAGCAGTGTGCCCGTGAAATTTACGCCGTTCGGCGGACAGCCGGCAATATTGACCGTCTTTATCCCCAGGACCTTGCTGATGCCTGCGGCATCTGTCGGGTTCGGCCGGGCGGCCTGAACGTTCCCGAAGGCCGAGCAGCTTCCAATGCAAATGGTAGCCGCCGCCTTGGACGTGACTTCCTTGGCGACTTCAATGCCTGTTTTTCCTTTCGCGCCAAGCCTCAGATACTGTCCGTTCAATCCTTGAGGCAATGCGCCTTCGATAACGCAGACAAACTTGCCGGCGAAATCGTGCAGACATTTTTCCAGGTTCTGCTCCGCCTGGTAACCGGCCGCGGCCATGATTGTTTCGTGATACTCCAGGGAAATAGTTTCCAAGAGAATGTCATCGACGTTGGGATAGGAAGAACGGAGAAGAGCCTCGCTGCAGCCCGTGCATTCGGCGAAGTGAAGCCATACGACAGGGAGACGGCTGAACTTTTCCGCCGCCTGGGCGACCATGGGGCGGAACATGGGAGGCAGCATGAGAGCCGCCGTCATAACAGACGTCCATTTAAGAAAATCCCGCCGGCTTACCCCGCGCTCTTTCAACATTTCTTTGAAATCCTCGCGAGGCGGAGGCAGTTCATTATCCATCTTTTCCAGATGAACTTTGCAATATTCCATTAACTCCTTGTATTGCTTTTTTACTTTTTTGCTGTACTCGTCAGAGGCATGAATCTTTCCCATAGAACCCCCTTGTAAGATATTGTTATTTCGAACTAAAAGTTATTACGCCAGGAAAAAAGATAGCTATTCTTTAAAGATAAAAATGAGTCTAACGGCTCGGGAGGACATATGCCATTTAAGACACAATGTCAAGGAAAAGTTGCGATAAATGCCTTTTCAGATTCTTGTCGGGTTAGAAATTGGCAGCATTGGCGAGAGCGGGCAGTAGTTGGGAAGTGCCGATAGATTAAAGATTGGAATAATCTTCTTTGTTTTTATGGGTATTCGTCTTGCTTTTTCCAAGTAAGTTCAACTTCGAACCGGCCTCAGTAATCAAAGCGTTTACTTTATTTTCCAGTATTTCAAATTCAGACAAAAGACATCGGGCTTCATCCGTCAGAGTCAGGGCCTGTCCGGAAGCGTGCTCCACCAGCTTGATCCCCAACCTCTCTTCGGATGCTTTGAGTCTTCCCCAGGCCGCACGATAAGACATATTCAATTTCTTTGCGGCAGCGTTGAGACTCCTGCACTCGTCAATAGCCCTTAATAATGCTTCTCGTCCTTGACCAAAGACGACCCGACCGCTTCTTTCCAGCCATACTTTATGTTTAATTTCCAAAGACTTGCTCCGTAAGGGAGGTGATTATGAAATATGTATTGAGAAATGCTTATCATATGGGTCGATTGATTATCAAGTATTAAACAAGTTGTAATAAAGAAAGCAGAGGATCGACCTATGTCAATATTGACATAATATAGTGAAATCATTGTTGTATTGTTCCAAAAAAGCTTGACAGTGACAGTTGTAAAATATATAAGAAAACGCTATTTGTAGGTGTTGTGAAAGGCTTCAAGTCTACCGTCACTTAACAATGGCACCGCAATTTTTTTTTGCGGAACATTGCCCCACCATTGAGCTTCTCCGATCCACTCCTTCTAAAGAATAGTTCCATGAAGAGTGGACGATGGGTGAGACTGGAAACGGTCCCGCCTCCCGTGCTTGGAAAGGAGAGAGCAGGGGAAAATAATCTCTGTTTATATTTTCTAATTTATCTCTTTTAGAAAGGAGCACGTTGTCATGGATGTCACCAGAAGAGGTTTCCTGAAGATCTCCGGTGCAGCCCTGATGGCAGGCGGCGTCGGCATCAGCCTCAAGCCCGTCTCTGCCCAGGCCCAGCCGCTGAAGATCAGGTATACGAAAGAAACCACAACGGTTTGTCCTTACTGCTCCGTGGGATGCGGCATCATCGTCTCGACGCGGGACGGTAAGGTCGTCAACACGGAGGGCGATCCGGATCATCCCATCAGCCGCGGGAGCCTTTGCAGCAAGGGTGGAAATATCTACCAGATGGCGGTGAACAAGAACCGGCTGGACAAACCCCTTTATCGGGCGCCCAATGCCGCGGAATGGAAGGAAGTCGAGTGGGAATGGGCCCTGGAAAAAATCGCCCATAACATAAAGAAAAGCCGAGACAAGAGTTTCAAGTTCAGGAACACCAATGGCGAAGTCGTGAACCGTACGGATGGTATCGCCTCCGTCGGAAGCGCCGCCATGGATAATGAAGAGTGCTGGCTTTATCAAAAATTTCTGAGGGGGTTGGGTCTGGTCTATGTCGAACACCAGGCCCGTATCTGACACAGCGCTACTGTAGCGGCTCTGGCAGAGTCGTTCGGACGCGGCGCGATGACGAATCACTACATTGATTTTCAGTGGAGCAATGTTATCCTGATCATGGGGAGCAACCCCGCCTCCAACCATCCCATTTCATTCAAGTGGATCACCAAGGCCATGGAGAGAGGGGCCAAGCTGATCTGTGTGGACCCGAGATTCACGCAGTCGGCGGCCAAGGCCCATCTCTACGCCCCGCTGAGATCGGGGACGGATATCGCTTTCCTCGGCGGGATGATCAAATACATCATGGATAACAAACTCTTCTTTCAGGAGTATGTTAAGAGCTATACCAATGCTTCCTTCCTTGTGAACCCCGCCTTCAAGCTTCCC
>Ga0268280_1000778_pt1 | contig 24074 bp, 24 predicted proteins | sample saktaG_9_FD_190139 | JGI IMG/M metagenome (GOLD analysis project Ga0268280, IMG submission 190139) | Saline water microbial communities from Sakinaw Lake, British Columbia, Canada - sak_2011_5_24_40m | ecosystem: Environmental > Aquatic > Non-marine Saline and Alkaline > Saline ... | reverse complement strand
CGTGCTCGCCGCGATGTAACGGACAGAGGCACGGGCGTAGGAAACAGCATCGTTCCAAGCGCCGCCACGGGAGCCAGAGCCGGAAGCACCGGTAACCTCACCATTAGCTCCGGCAGTTCCGTTATTACCCGGCCAATAATCAACATTGGCATTACCGTTTGTGCTTAAATTACCATCACCATTAAGACCGGTAAATATAGATAAAGTTGCTACGGTTTGTGAACTCATAACACTCACCGGCCTTTCCCAGAGGTTTCCTGAGAGATTCATTATTCCGTAATAAGATGCTCCGGCGCTTTCACGGGTGGTTGTGCCGGATGTAGCGGCAAACCCTGAGCGCAAAGGCCCTTGAACAGAAGCATGATTTCCATAAACACAATTACCGCCATTAGTCGCGATTTCACCTAACTGGCCGCTGTTAGTTATGCCAGTTACCTGAGTAATACCGGTTGTACCCCAGGCGTATTCTCCTGCCACAACAGCCTTAGGGCCGCGGCAAGATTTTTCAAACTCCAGCTCAGTCATCGGCCTTAAACCTGCCCAGTCAGCATAAGCGCATAAATCCAACCAGCTTAAATAATTACAGGCAATCCATTCGCCATCAGCGGATTCATTACCTATTCCATTAGCGTTTAAATCACAATAAAAAGTAACCGGTGTAGTGGCAGGTATTGTGCTAGCGCAGGCTATACTGTTACGGTAAGTAACCGTAGCAGTACCACTCATCACATAAACATTAGTTACAGCGGTTGTGCCGGAAGCAATAGCTGTGGCTACCCGTGTTGCCTGTTGCGCGCGCGTGAGCGTATTCAAAAAATCCCGGTATTGGCCTTGGGTAGTTTTGTATTTCATGATGTAGAAACTATTATATCCGGTGGGAAAACTTGAGTTTAATTGCGTGCGCGAAGCTGGCAGGTTCCCGCCGTAAGTAGATTCATTTACCCAGGTAATGTCTCCGGCTGTGCCTGTGCCATCGCTTACGCTGGAGATATACGGCTGGGTAGAGGTAATCTTTACAGGGCTGCGCGGATCAGTAGAATCAGAGGCATCAAAAAAATGACTGTTTGCGCCGCCGGTTCTGTTAGTATTATCGCCGACATAGAAAGAGCCTTGAGGAACATGCACCATCTCAATAGCAAACACCTGGATTTTTACCTTAGTGGTATTATAAGCTACTCCGTCCCCTGTCCTATTCCATTGCAGTTTGACCGCGGTTGTACTCAATGTTCCGGTATCTGCGGTTGAGCGATAAAGAAAGGCACCTTTATTGTCCGATGTAACATCTATAGTAAGTCCTGTACCACTTGCGCCGACAGAAGTAACTCCAGAAATTGTGGCATGGCTCCAGGCGCCGTCATTCACTGAAACCTTGGCAAATACCCAGGCCGCATCATAAAGAACCGTGCCAAAACGCCAGGAATTACTCCAGGAGATATCAAATGATATGTCCGCGGTCGCTGAACCTTGCGACATATTGAGAAGCTGGCAATTAGTTACTGTTATATTTTCAGCGTAGGCAGGACTTAAAGCGCAGAATACAAAAAGAAGAATTACAGAGAGAGAGAGAGAGAGAGAGTAGATCTTTTCTTTCATAACTTACCTCCAGTTTTTAAGACTGAGTATTGTTTTTAATCAGGATTATACTTTATAAAACCATAAAGAATAAACATTGTCAATACAAAACTTTAACGAATTTGCCGTAATATCGGGCACAGCGCCTATTTTTTTATTTTAAAACCTGTGATAACTCTATTATCTTTCGGCGGCTGAAGAAGTTGCTGTATAGCTTTAAAAATTTCTATAATTTTGTTATCGTGATTGGCGTATTTAACTTCTAAAGCCTGTAATCTCAACAGCAATTCCTTATGGGTATATATAATTTCCCGCAGTTTCACAAAGGTCTTTATAATCACAATGCTAATCTTAACCGCTCTTTCACTATTAAGGACACTTGCTAACATAGCGACTCCGTACTCAGTAAAAACATACGGTAAAGAAGCTGAGTACTTCATAGTCTTGAACCGGTGACAAATTGTCACCAGTTCGATTTTTTCCTGCATATTTAACCGAAAGCTGAATTCTTCAGGAAAACGCTGGATATTACGTCTTACTTGCCGATTAAGATATTTTGTTTCTACTCCATAGAGCCCTGCAAGATCACGGTCCAACATGACCTTCTTACCCCGAATCAGGAATATTTTCTGTTCAATCACTTCCTGTGGTATTAATGTAGGCATATTCCCCTCCTCTCTACTCTAATTGACGTAATTAGAGGTAAAATCTAACTAAAAATAAAGGGGACGGTTCTATCAAGCGGTTTTATTAAAGATAGAACCGTCCCCTTTATTTTACTGCTTGAGGACAGATTTGATTGTAAGCGCAATAGGTACAAGCTTTATATTCGGGCTTAGCCGGATAAAGTTGCTGTCGAATCCCCGCAGAAACCTCCAGGATGTCCTCTTTTACATCATCTAAATCCTCTTCCGACAACTCATGCCGGCCGATAATCCCTGACTCTAAAAAATATAACTCTACCGCTACCGGCAGGGCGCCAAAGGCATACTGATAGGCCAAAGCATAAAGGGCAAGCTGTTTATTTTCCTTAACCCGCTTATCCGCAGCTTCTTGAGTCTTAATCGCTGAAGTTTTAAAATCCATAATTACCGCGCCATCCTTCTCCATATCTATACGGTCAAATCTGCCGGTAATCTTGTTATTTCCAATGACAAAAGAAAATTTTTCTTCAATAAATTTAGGGATTGATCGACGGTTTTCTTCATCCTTATAAAATCTGACCAAAGCCTCTCGGCCGATACGAAAACGTTCCTCTTGATGATGAACATCTAAAAACCCTTGAGGATCAAAATTAGCTCCAAAACAATCCAAAAGCTCATCCAGCGTAAACTTGCGACCATTAAGCTTACGCAGTAAATACTGGCTTACCGCTTCATGCATGGCCCGGCCATAAATAACCGTATGATGCTCCATAATCGGCACGCGCAGAATATTCACATATTTATATTTTAAAGGACAGGTCAGATAATCATCAATCTGATAATAACTTAAAGTGATTAACTTCTCTTCCGGAATTTCTTGAAGGGCTAATTTAGACAATTCTTTAAGCGGAGCAAAACGCTGGATACTCTCAATCGCCGCGGTTTTTTTCTTTTGCGCTACTTCAGGTTGTTTTCCTAAAGCCTCCAGCACAAATTGGCTCACTTTGCGTAAACGCTTGCCGCCGTAATCATCAGCGCTAGTCAAATATAATTGGTCTTTAGAACGCGTCATCCCTACGTAAAAAAGCCGGCGCTCTTCCTGGATATGAAAATCTCCCACAGGCAAAACCTCTTTAATCAAGCAATCCGGCAGTCCAATTTGAACTGAACGCTTCGGGAGCGGAAATTTACCCTGTACCAGACTGACTAAAAACACTACCCTAAACTCCAACCCCTTAGCTTTGTGGATAGTTAAGATATTCACCGCATCCTGATCTAGGTCTGCCTCCACTGTCGGCGGGTCATCCCCTGAATCAATCAACAGATTAAGATGCTTAATAAAACTAATCACCCGGTCCTCTTTAGCCACTAACTCGAAATCCCGCACCTGATTGAAAAACTTAGCAATATTCTGAATCTTAATTTCTTTTTCTAAAGTAGGCTCATGAGTTAAATATTTAAGGTAACCGGTATCCGTAAGAAAACTGTAAAGCAGCCTGCCGGTAGTCTGGTCACGGGAAACTTGCAGAAATTTTTCAATCTCTAAAAGTATCTGCTTTATTTTCTCTTTGCTCTGAGTAGAGACTTCCGCCAACTCCGGGATCTGATCTAAATCACTAAATACCGCATAAAGCGTGCGGTTTCTGCGCCGGGCAAAATGATTACATAATGCCAGGTCCGCTAAATTTAGGTTATAAATCTCAGAGTTGACTAGATAATATAAGCTTAATGAATCCGAAGGATTAGCGACAACACGCAAGAAATTAATACACAGCTTAACCTCACCCCGGGCATATAAACCCTGGTTGCCGCTAAACTGCCAGGGAATATTCTGCATATTTAACGATTGGATATAACCTTGAGCATCAGAATTCGAGCGCACCAAAATAGCAAAATCTCTATACCTAAACTTAACTAAACTTACCCCATCTTGTATAATCTTACTTACATTATCAGCTTCAGCTGAATGCGTATCAAAGTGTAAATGAATTGGCTTTTGGCCTTCTTTGGTCAAACCAATCAGGTGTTTATTGATTTTAGCTTTCACCTCAAAGCGCTCCGGATTATTATTCTGGATTAATTGATAGGCGCTATCTAAAATTGGCTGGGTAGAACGGTAATTCTGAATCAGGGTAATTTTTTCTGCGCCAGGATACTCTTGATTAAAATTTACCAGATTACTATAAGCAGCCCCGCGCCAACGATAGATACACTGATCATCATCTCCGACGACCGTAACATTTTTTAAACTGCCGGCAAGAAGTTTTACGATTTGAAACTGCGCAAAGTTAGTATCCTGAAATTCATCAACTAAAATATATTTAAACTGCTGTTGATAATTTTGTAAAATTAAAGGATGTCCGCGCAAGAGCTGTAAACTTAAATAAAACTGATTGCCGAAATCCACTAAGCCTTCTTTAGCCAAAAGCTCCTGATATTTAACATAAGCGCTCGCCACCTCCATCTGCTGCACTGCCAATTCTTCTTTAGCCTTATCTAGCGGGTTGCTCTTGGCTTGAATTAGGAAATCCTGCGCGTATTTTAAATACTCCTTAGCGCAGATATCCTCATCTTTTGCCCGGCTAAAAAATGAAATCAATGCCTCGATAAAACGAGTAGGTTCAGCTAATGGCCGGTAATAATCAAGCGTAAATTCAAAAAGATGCTCACGGAAAAATACGGCTGCTTCCGGGCCAGCCAACACTTTAAAATCCGGATTTAATCCGGCGACTAAAGCATTCTCACGTAAGAGGCGATCACCAAAAGCATGAAAAGTAGAAATCCAGATATCAGTATAACCATAAGGCATAAGGATATCTACCCGCTCCTGCATTTCTTTAGCTGCCTTATCAGTAAAAGTAAGCGCTAAGATTTCATCGGTCTTGGCCAGCCCCTGATTAACTAACCAGGCAATGCGTTGGGTAATTACCCGAGTCTTGCCTGTTCCTGCTCCGGCAATAATCATGAGCGGGCCATCTTTATGCGTAACCGCTTGAATCTGTTGTTTATTTAATCCCTCTAATACTTTATCCATAATCTCAATTTGTATGGGATATTGTAAAAAACTCTGCTGACTTTCATTAATTATCAATTACAGTAGTGGAGGTTTAAACCTCCACTACTGTTTTACCATAATATCAATTTGAATTATACTCAATCTTGATTAATCACCTGAATCATCTCATAAAGCCGGCCATAATCACGCAAATTAAAATTCATTACTAAGCGCGGCAGTTTAAGAAATTCTTTTTCTTGGGTTTCCTTGGGTGTCGGAGGCGAAACCGTAATTTCCCCCTTCACCAAAATATCTTTAAATTCCTTATTTATAAACTCAAGCGTCTTTTCAGATATTTCTCGATTTAATCTTAATACCGCCAGGCCAAAAACATATCTTATTGAGTGATATACCCGGTAAAAGTCCTCGATGTATCTAACTGCTTGATCGGGAGTTTCTACAATCGTAAATAGGCTAAGATCTTCTTTTTTAATAAATCCTTTTTTGACTAACTGGCTCTTTACAAAATACATCCAACTCGCCCAATAGGTAGAACCTTTCGGCTCCATTAAAACTATCGGCCGGGGCCGGGATTTACCGGTTTGCACTAAAGTGACCATTTCAAATCCTTCATCCAACGTGCCAAATCCACCCGGAAAAAGAGCAGTAGCGTCGGTCTCTTTAACAAAAATCAATTTCCGGGTAAAAAAATATTTAAAGTTAATCAATTTTTCTTTTTCGTCAATATAGGGGTTGGGTTTCTGTTCAAAAGGCAGGCGGATATTCAACGCAAAATCCTTGCCGGATCCAGCACCCTTATTACCGGCTTCCATTACCCCGGGGCCGCCGCCGGTGACAATCAGATAACCTTTTCTAGTTAATTTCCGGGAGAGCTCTTCCGCCATCTTGTATTCCGCGGAATTATTTTTTGAGCGGGCCGACCCAAAAATAATTACCTTTTTAATCGGCCGATACGGAGAAAATACCTTAAAAGAATAACGCAATTCTTTCAGCGTATTATTCACTAGCTTAAGGTCTCCGCGATCGCTAGATTCCTTACCCAACTTAACGCAAGTGGTCAATATTTCACGTAATAAATATTCAGTTTCCGGGGAACCGGATTTTTTGGCCAATTGGCTGATTAGATTATCCACAACCTGATCCCCGACTTCGTAATCTTTTAAAAATTTTTCCATTGTTTAACCTCCACCGGAATTTTGATTCTTTCTGAAGAACGTTTATTTTACACAGACTCAAAATAATGCGAGGCGCAATTCCACAGATCCAAAACGCAATTTACTATCGCGACAAGAAACATCAATGCAATGTCAGCCTTAAATAAAAACAACCCAAGTATCAAAATTCCGCAGATAGAGTTATTCAATCGCCATAATACGTGTTTATCATGCAGGTTGGCCTTGGCGTGCCTCTGCCGGAACGCTATTGTGGCAAGCCAGATCGCATTTAATAGCAACAGTATTGAAAAGTTACGGTAGAAGAAAGCATACTTCAGGTCACCCAACGCGTAACACATACGGAAGAATACAAAAGAATGAGCAATCAAAAGCGGTACATCGAAAAATAGAACCATCCTTGCCGCGCCCTTTCGGTTTTTGATAAGTTGGACTACAACGCCGACGTTATGGGAAGGCGCGAAGAAGAACCGAATAAGCGTGAGGAGGCTAACCAGCATGCACAACCAATAAAAGAGCTCCTGCACCATAAAACGTTCTGAGGCGCGCGCAAAGCCCCACGACAGAAGTATCGCATAGACGAACTCTACAATATAAATAAACTTATTTACCCCGTTATCCTTTTCCGCCATCCATTTCTCCTTTGTGTATGCTTAATTAAATTATACATAATAAATTTTATTTATTAGCTGGTCTCGCCTGCTCAAAACCACCCGCCAAAAAATAATAAAAATCTTCCATAGGCTATTTCCGTTCTTTTACAAAAAGCGGCAGCGACGCTTTTTGTTGCCCACCGATCGCTAAATCGATCGAATGTTCTCCCAACCTGTCTAATTTTAATCCTTGAATATTTAAAATCAAATTTGCCGATTCAGAGCTTTGCTCTTCAGGAAAATTTATGGTGATAACGCCCTGGGCAGGAGGAATCACATTTTTCCCATCAATATCCACAAAATGAACTACGACTTTATGTTCTCCGCGCTCAATTTTCTCAAATCGCACTCTTAAAGCAATCGCACATTGTGGATGTACGGCTGGAGTTTTTGTTACCCAAATCGTGTCAAATACGCCAAGTATACTAAGTTTACCAAAATCCGCAGTTGCCGCATCAGTTAAAGCGAAAATTTCAATTCTCATTCTAACCTCCTAGCTAATTTTAAAAATTAAAAAACGTCTCTATGTTTATCTCTTATCCGTTATTTTGCTGGCCCCTATCACAAAGCTTACCGGAAGGTAACCGGGAGAAAAAAATAGAATTATCCCCTTTATTTTTAATAGTTGAAAAGATCATTGATTGCGTAGTGTTTACCAGCGGTCTTATTCAAAGCCTTGAGCAGCCGGTATTTGATTTTTAGATTCAAACGCCTACCTTTGACCGCACGCGCTACCATTTTATGTGTAATCTGCTCGGTGGAATTAATTACCAGATCATTGGGCTTAAATCCGTGCTCAGCCATAATTCTAGCAATCGGCTGCTCCCCAAGGTCTCTTTCAATTTCGTTATTCATGATAATAGGAAAAAATAGTTCAAACAGATCTATTTCTCTGTTCTAGCGGGTGACTGCCAAGACGAAGCCCCCTGCTTGCCGGCAGGCAGGTTGCCGCGCGCAACGCAAGTGAACACGGCGAGGTGGATTGGCAGGCAGCCTGCCTACCGGTAGGCAGGGACCCGCGCGCGACTTCCATATATTCTATCTTGACAACACCATAATTTCAAGTATACTTAATAAAATTAACTAACACCCGGCGCTTAATGGAATTGCGCCGGTGTTGTCTAGGTAGACAAGGAGTTCTAAAAATGCTTAGAAAATGCGTAATCTGTAAAAAAGGTGCACTGCAAGGAAAAGTATTAGCCAGAAAAGGCCAATATAAATCTAAAGGCGGTACAGGCTCAAAGATCGCCCGCTGGAGCAAACGTAAATTTTACCCAAATCTACAAAAAGTAAAGATTCTTCTTGATGGTACAGCGCACCGGGTATTCATCTGCACCAAATGCATCAAAAAGGGAGATTTCAAAAAAGCCACTCCCAGAAAATCTAATCCTGCTATTTAAAAAAGATATCCTTGGCATCCAGAATCAGTGATTCTTCCTGACGCCAATTATCTATTTTAGGAGTATACACCAAGTCAAAAGAATCTGCCTGTAATAAGCTCTCCCTTAAACTGCTCATCCCAAAAGCAATCACTTCAGAGGTAGTCACTCCATCCGTTGCCCAGAATTTCAAAGTCCCGCGATTTAAAAGCTGCACTCCTCCTTTAAGCTTTAGCATGCGGGTATAAAACAAAGGCTCCGGATTAGCCATGCCAAATGGTTCCAACCGCTCTAATTCCTTAACCAGCGATTCATTTAAATCACCTAAAACTAACTGAGCATCAATATCCTTACTCGGAAGTAAATCCTCTAAAGTCAACCGGTCACTCGCCAGCTTATTAATGCTCTTCCTGAATTCATCAATATTATCTTTAGTAATTAGTAGCCCGGCAGCATGGGCATGGCCGCCAAAACTGTCCAGGAGTTCCTTAGAATCCATTAACGCGTCAAAAAGATGAAAATTTTTAATTGATCGCGCCGAACCTTTACATAGATCTTCTTTTATGGAGATCACGATTGCCGGCCGGTAAAATCTGTCCGCCAATTTTGACGCCACAATCCCCAAAACGCCCTGGTGCCAATCTTCTTTAGCAATCACAATGACTTTTTGTTCTTTAAAATTCATCTGCTGATTAATCAACTCCTCGGCTTCCTCCAAAATCTTACTTTCGATCTTCTGACGCTGGCGATTAAACTTCTCCAGCTCTTTAGCCAAAGCTTGCGCCTCTTGAATACTCTGGCACATTAAAAGTTTTAACGATACCTCCGCATAATCCATACGGCCGGAGGCATTTAACCGAGGAGCGATAATAAAACTTACGTAAGTAGAATTAAATTTTTTATTTTCAATTCCCGCATTTTCAATAATCGCCCGTAAACCCAGCCTTTTAGTCTGCGGTAGCCTGGTGAGCCCCTCTTTGGCAATAATCCTATTTTCACCGGTTAAAGGCACACTATCAGCAATAGTGCCTAAAGCAACTAAATCCAGATCATCAATTAATAAAGAATCGGTTATTCCTTGAGCAAATTTATAAGCAACTCCTACCCCGGCTAATTCCCTATAGGGATAACCGGAATGCTTAACCTTAGGATTAATGATGCTGGAGGCTGCGGGCAGGTTAGAATCCTGCGGCTCATGATGGTCCGTAACAATCACATCAATATTTGCCTGCCGAAGTGCTTCTATTTCTTTATGGTTGGTGATGCCACAGTCAGCGGTCACCATAAGCTTTACCTGGTTCTCCCTGGCAAACCGGACAATCTCCTGATTCAAACTGTACCCTTCATTAATACGATGCGGAATATGATGCAATACTTCCAGGCCCATATTCATAAACGTATTTTTAAGTAAAACCGTGCTGGTGATCCCATCAACATCATAATCGCCAAAAACCATTACCTTCTCTTTATTCTCCTTGGCCTTCTTAACCAAACTGACAGCCTTAGACATATCCAAAAACAAATGCGGACTAAACAAATCACTAATTGAGCTTTTGAGAAATTTTCCGGCTGCAGCAACTGTAGTTATTTTGCGGTTAATCAAGATCTGGGCCAATACTCTAGAAATACCCAATTCTTTAGAAAACTGATTTTGTAAGGAAATATTGGGAGAGGCTAATCTTAGAATTGAATGTGATGACATATATTTAAGGATGCTCCCGCCTACAGCGGGATAAATCACTTACATCTTCTCCGGCTGGGTTATCCCCAACAGTTCTAATCCGCAAGATATAACAATTTTTACTCCTTTAATCAAAGCAAGCCTGGCGCAAGTTAAGGCCTTATCCTGATCTAATACCCGGTGTAAATCGTAAAATTTATGGAAACTCTCAGAAAGCTCCTGCAGATACACTGTAAGCATATACGGGTCGCAAGTAACCCGGCAGATATTAAGCGCCGCTTTAAACTCCAGCAATTTTTTAATCAGGTTTAGCTCTTCTTTCTCCTTAAGCACCGACAAATCTAAATCATCTGTGATTTGCGCTTCACTGCTGCGCAATATGCTACAGATACGGGCATAAGCATACTGCACATAAAATACAGGATTTTCCGCGCTTTGTTTTTTGGCAACTTCTAAATCAAAATCTAAATGGCTGGATGTCCGGCGCATGAGAAAAAAGAATCTAGCGGCATCCGCGCCTACTTCATCTAAAACCTCACGTAAAGTTATATATTGGCCACGCCGCGTAGACATTTGTATCTCTTGGCCATTCCTAAAAATAGTGGCTAATTGAACAATCACTATAGATAAATCATCTCTCTTATGTCCAAAAGCCTCAATGGAAGCCTTAATACGATTAATATAACCATGGTGATCCGGGCCCCAAAGATTAATCAACCAACTAAAACCGCGATTAAATTTATCCTCATGATATGCAATATCCGGGGCTAAGTACGTTTGAGACCCATCGCTTTTAATAATTACTCGATCCTTATCATCACCAAACTCCGTGGATTTAAACCAAAGCGCACCATCCTGCTCATACACAAATCCTTTTTTCTTTAATTGCTCAAATGCCTGTTGGACCTTGCCGCTTTTAGCTAAATCCTTTTGTGAATACCAGCAATCAAATCTAACCCCAAAATCAATCAACTCCTGTTTAATGACCTTTAAAATATAGTCAGCCGCAAAATCTCCCAAATCCGCATCTTTAATCTTCTGGCGATCCGCAAGCTTAGCGATGTCATAGATATAATCACCCTGATAATAATTCTCTGGAAACTCTAAATTTTGGCCATTTAATTCTTTAAGCCGCAAATCCACGGACGCGCCAAGAATATTAATCTGATTGCCCTCATCATTAAGATAATATTCCCGTTTAACATCAAAATTAATAAAAGATAAAACATTAGCCAGACAATCACCAACCACTGCCTGACGCGCGTGGGCTACGCTTAAGGCGCCGGTAGGATTAGCGCTCACAAATTCAATTAAAACTTTTCTGTTCTCGCCAACATTACTTCTTAATGCTTCTTTACCCTGAGAAATAATTAATTTAAGTTTTTCGTAAAAATAATTTTCTTTAAGATAAAAATTTATAAATCCCACTCCTTCAACTTTTACCTGAGTAACTAATGTTACTAGTTTAGATTTAGTTATTTCCTGCTGCAGGCAAACCACTAACTCTGCGGCAATCACTTGAGGGGAACGTTTTAGCAACTTGCTTAATTTTAAAGCGATATTAGTGCTAAAATCGCCGAAACGATTATCAGTAGGGAATTCAAGGGAAATTTTTTCTGCAAAATTAGCCAGCCAGCCTAATTCCATCAAGCAATGCGTAACTAAGTCGACCAGCTCTTTTTGGATATCTTTGGGCATTTTTAATTAAAGTAGCGATGGGTGTAAAATTAGGTAAGCTTAGCGCGCTTAGGGGCAATAACCCTAACTCTTTTAGCGTCAGACCAAAGCCCCTCTAAAGAATAAAACTCTCTCACCGGTTTATAGAACGCATGCGCGATTACGCTAGCGTAATCCAGGGCTATCCAGCCCGACTCATCGTTCGGAGAAACCTTAGAGAGAGATTTTATTTTTTGAATTTCTAAATCTTCCTGAATTGCCTGGGCAATCGCACTAGCCTGCCTTAAAGAATTACCGCTGGCAATCACAAAATAATCGCAAAACCCAGCTACCTTAGAAACATCAAGAATAATAACCTGTTCGGCTTTTTTAGATTTAGCAACCCAAGCAATACGTTGCGCTAATGTTTTTGAGTTTATTTTTTTACTCCTGTTCTTTAGAGTAATTACTTAGCTTTTCCTAAGATCTTGTACATCCCAGTTCCGCATTCAGGACATTTACCTTTCATTGCTGCGCGGCCGTTTTTCATAGTAACCTGCTGTTCATCCTTCATTGATTTCTTTCCCTTACATTTTACGCAATAACCTGTTTCTGCCATTTGTTTCCTCCTTTTTAAGCTACATACATAAACTCAATATTTTTAATTTTAACATAGGAAAATTTCGATGTCAATAGCTCGCTCTAAATATGCTTTCCTTTCATCGGATGCTTTTCTTCTATTTCACCGACAATCTCTTCCAGCAGATCCTCTAAGGTAACTAAACCTAAGGCCAACTTATTCTTATCCACAATAATGGCAATCTGTATCTTCTCGGCTTGAAACTTCCTGAGCATCTCGCTCACCCGCATTGAACCGGTCACAAAACAAGCCCCGTGGAGCAAATCTGGCAATAAAAATAAACCCTTTTCGCGCAAGACATACAAAAGATCATGGGCATAAACTATGCCCACGATATTATCCTTACTCCCGCTATATACCGGAAGCCGGGCATGACCTTCTTCCACAAAGATATTTAACAAATCATCGGAATTAGTATTAATGTTTACCGCAATGATTTTATCCTTAGAAACCATGACATCGGCCAGTTTCGTATCTCCAAATTCAAAGATGCGATGGAGCATCTTACGCTCCTGCGCACTTAAGACCCCTTCTTCCTGGCCCATCTCAATCATGGTTTTTAGTTCTTCTACCGTAATCAAAGGTGACCGTTTAATACTCTCTACTCTAAATATTTTTAAAATAGAATTACTGATGAAAATAAAAAATACGATAAAGGGTTTAAAGATTATAAGTGCAACCTCCATCAATGGCGCAATAAACACAGAAACTTTTTCTGCATGCTTGGCGGCAAGCATTTTAGGAGTCACTTCACAGAAGATAAGTAAAAATAAAGTCGTCACAAAAGTAGCAACCACTACCCCCCAACGATACCCATAAACCTGAACGAATATTCCCGTGACAATCGATGAAACAGCAATATTCACCAGATTATTACCGATAAGTATAGCCGCGATTACCTTGTCCAATTTAGCCACTAATCGACCGACACTCTGAGCATGCTTGACTCCCTGCTGCAACATATGGCGCAGACGGATCCTGCTTAACCCGATAATCGCAGTCTCGGATGCCGAAAAGAAAAAAGAAATTACCGTTAATAATAATAAAATCAAAAAGATAATCATCTTTATCCTAAATTCAGTTTGCCGTAAATCTGTTTTTCGCTTTTCTCCAACGGACCGATTAAGGCAAGATTAATAATTTCATTCACAAATATTTTCCTGGCCACCTCTCTTACATCCTCTAAAGAGACCTTATTTACTTCTTTAATGATCTGCTCCAAAGAATACACTTTATCTAAGCAGGCAACACTCTCTCCCATCCACAGCATATACTCCATAGTATCTTCTAACGCCAAACTCAATTGCCCGAGGTAAAACACTTTTGCCCGTTTAAACTCATCTTTAGTCAGATAAAATTTTTTAGTCCTAGCCAGCTCCTGAAAAATTAACCCCAGGCAATCTGCGACCTTACGGTTATCAATCCCCGCGTGTACTAAAAATACTCCAGTGTCGGAATAACGTTTTAGCCCGGTGCCAATCTCATAAGCTAATCCTCTTTTCTCTCGGACTTCATTAAAAAGCCGGCTAGACATATTCGCGCCTAAAATTATATGCAAGATTGCCTGGGCATGCTTTAAAGGATGATCCCGCTTTAAAGCATGAAAACCTAAAGCCATGTGGGTCTGCTCAGTTTCTTTATGGAAGATCTTTAGCTGTGGCTTATTTTGAGATTGTTGAGCTTTAAAAAAAACATTTAAATTAGTGGTTTTAAGGGGTGAAAAAATAGTCGAAACTTTTTTTACCAATAAATTATCATCCAGTAATCCTGCCGCGCTAATCACAATATTCGCCGGAGTATAATGATTAAGCTGAAAAGTTTTTAAAACATTTCGACTAATATTATTTACGGTTTCCACCGTCCCAATTACCGGTGAACCCAAAGCCTGGTTTGGCCAAAGCAGTTCATCCAGCAATTCCAGACAATAGCTTTGCGGAAGGTCCCGGTACATTTTTAATTCTTCCAAAACCACAGTCTTCTCTTTTTCGATATCCGCAGGCGCGAGACAGGGATTAATTACCATATCCGATAAAATATCTAAAGCGCTTGCCGTATAGCGATGAGGAATCTTAACCAAATAACAGGTGTGCTCCTCAGAAGTAAAACCATTTAACGCGCCGCCTATTCCTTCGATTGATTCTTTGATCGCGCGGCAAGAGTATTTTTTACTGCCCTTAAAAAGCAAATGCTCCAGGAAATGGGAAATACCTTTTTGCTCAAAACTCTCATAACGACTGCCGATATTAATCCAGATCCCCAAAGATACAGATTGCACGCTGCTTGAGCGCTTAGTGATTATTCTTAAACCATTATTTAACTTATGTCTTTTATACATTACTCAAGTCTCCGATAGCCTGCCCACAAAGCTGCCGACTCTTTGTGCTAAATTACGCCTGCCCATATTTTCCTTAATCTTGGCAACAATTGCACTGCCAACAATTACTCCATCAGAAAGCTTACGCACTGCTTTAACTTGGCGAGTATTAGAAATACCAAATCCGACACAAACCGGCTTAGTGGTTAATTTTCTAATTACAGGTAGCTTGGTTATTAAATCCGCATCCAGGCTCTTGCGACTGCCGGTTACCCCGGTCAAAGAAACATAATAAATAAAACCACGGGCAACTTTTAATATCGCCTTGATCCGCGCCACAGAGCTAGTCGGGCTAATAAAACAAATATTGACTAAGCCTTTTTGGTTAGCATAGCGCCTGAACTCTTTTGCTTCTTCATATGGTAAATCCGGAATAATTACCCCGTCTACCCCGAAGGCGACAGCTTTATCCACAAAATTTTTCTCTCCAAAACAAAAAACCGGATTGTAATAAGTCATCAGGCATATCGGCAAGCGGGTAGTCTGGCGCAATTGCTTGACTAAATCTAAAATCTTAACCAGGTTAGTTCCTTGGTTTAGAGAATACCCTGAGGCCTCCTGAATCATTGGCCCATCAGCCAAGGGGTCAGAAAAAGGCACACCCAGTTCAATTATATCTACTCCATTCTTCTCCAGCTCAATAACTAGTTTTGCGGTAGTAGATAAATCCGGAAAACCTGCGGTAATAAAAGCAATGAACGCTTTTTTGTTCTGATTTTTTAGTTGAATAAATTTTTTATCAATGCGATTCATGTAAATCCTTATCCCCTCTTCCAGAGAGGCAAACAATAACTAAAGCATTCTTCTTAAACGACCTTTTAGCTTTCTTTAAATAGGCAATCGCATGCGCAGATTCCAAGGCAGGAATAATCCCTTCCACCAAAGATAATAATTTAAATCCTTCGCGGGCTTCTTTATCGGTAATCGCCACGTAATTGGCTCGCTTTATTTGCTGATAGTAAGCATGCTCTGGCCCGACCCCCGGATAATCTAGCCCGGCGGCAATAGAATGCGCATTTTTAATCTGGCCAAATTTGTCCTCCAAAATTTTTGACTTAGAACCATGCAAAACTCCGGTTGAGCCGCAACCTAAGCTGGCGGAATGTTTACCCGAAGCCAAACCCAGCCCGGCCGCTTCCACGCCGATCATTTTCACATTTAAATCATTAAAAAAAGGATGGAATAAACCAATAGCATTGCTGCCGCCGCCGACACAAGCGACCAAATAGTCCGGCAGGCGTTTTTCTTTCTTTAATATCTGCGCTCTCGCTTCGCCTCCGATCACGCTTTGAAAATTACGCACCATTTCAGGATACGGATGCGGCCCGGCAGCTGTGCCAATAACATAATGCGTATTACGCACATTAGTTACCCAATCCCGCAAAGCTTGCGTCATCGCATCTTTTAAGGTTTGGGTGCCACTTTTAACACTAATCACATTCGCCCCCAGTAATTTCATGCGCATCACATTTAAAGCCTGGCGATGAATGTCTTGCTCGCCCATATAAATATCGCAGCTCAACCCAAATAAAGCCGCCACGGTAGCCGTAGCCACCCCATGCTGGCCTGCCCCCGTCTCGGCAATCAACCTCTTTTTACCCATACGCACCGCTAAAAGCACCTGGCCTAACGTATTGTTGATTTTATGCGCTCCGGTATGTAAAAGATCTTCTCGTTTCAGATAAACCTTTTTTATCCCTAAACATTGGCTTAAGTTTTTAGCTAAATATAACGGTGTTGGCCGGCCGGCGTAGTCGCGCAGGTAAACGCCAAGTTCCTGAGCAAATTTTTTATCTTTCTTGGCTTTAGAATACTCATTTTCTAATTCATCCAGGGCGAAAATCAACGTCTCCGGGACAAATCTTCCCCCAAAAGCACCAAAGTGCCCGCTTTTATCCGGTAGTTTGTTTTTCATTTTTTTAAAATGTAATCCTCTGATAATCTTTTAATGAATCATTGCTCAAAAACTCTTTTAAATTTCGAAATCCTTCCCCTAAATTATCAAACATTACCTGCGCGCCGGCAGGAGTAAAAGGTAAATTAAAATGCGGCAGATTTGCCTGCCAAGCCATCATTTTATACATTAAAGCATTATAAGCAAAAGAAACAAGATAAATAAAAACGCCGCTTAATAAAACAAAAACCACTAAAGCAATCAGGCAGCCAAACAAACAATTTAAAACTTTATTCTTTTTCTTTAAAAACTCACCGCAATGTTTACATTTTATCGCTTCATCCTGAATATCCTCTGCACAAAACGGGCATTTTTTCATAATATTTTAATTTTAGCGGGTGGCGAGACTTGACTCGAGCCGCGTCATGCGGCGAGAGCAAGGCTCGACAGGACCCGCTAAAATTATACAGCCCTAGCTACTTGAATAAACCTTCGAATCTTACGATGATCCTTCTTGCCAGGCTTTAATTCTACTCCGGTTGAAACATCGACCCAATCAGGTTTTAATAATTTAACCGCTTTGCAAAGATTGCCCGCAGTTAACCCGCCAGATAAAAACACGATAGGTTTCATTGTAGCTGTTTGCGCCAGTATTTTCCAGTTAAATTTATTCCCAGTTCCGCCCGGCTTAGTCTTTGAAAAACTGTCAAATAAATAAGCAAATGTTTTATATTTAGGTACGCCTTCTAAATCTTCTTTCTTACTTATTCTAAAGGCCTTAATAACTTTATAACCGCTGAATTTTTTACAATATTCAGGTGATTCCTGACCATGAAACTGCAGCAAATCTAAACCACAAAGTTTAGCAATTTTTTTTACGGTTGAAGCTTGCTCATCCACAAAAACTCCTATCCGTTTAATTTTCTTTGGTAGAATCCGAGAAATGTTTGCTGCTTTATACGGAGGAATATAGCGCGGGCTTTTTTTATAAAAAACAAACCCTAAAGCATCTGCGCCGGAAAAAAAACTACATAAAGCATCCTCTAAATTAGTAATTCCGCAAATCTTTACCTTTACCAACCCATTACCTCTTCTACTTTTCTTTTAATATCCACTGCCTCCATGAAGGCAGTACCGATTAATACTGCGCTGGCCCCTAGAATCTTTAAGAATAAAACATCCTGAGAATTCTTTATCCCACTCTCCACTACCACGATCTTTTCTCTGGGAATTAAAGGGAATAATTTTTCCGTAATCTTAAAATCAATCTCTAGCGTACGTAAAGACCGGTTGTTAATTCCGATGATCGGAACTTTTAAACTTAAGACTTTCTTAAGCTCTTTTTCATCATGTACCTCCACCAGATAATCCAGGCCTAAACTATCGGCAATTTGCATTAACTGGACAAGCTTATCTTTGGTCAACAAATCCGCAATCAATAAAATCGCATCCGCTCCAAAATAACGTGATTCATAAACCTGATAGTCATCTAAAATAAAATCTTTCCTCAAAATCGGACCGGTAATTATATTTTTTACCCGGTTTAAATAAGCCAAATTACCGCTAAAGAAATCCTCCTCCGTTAATACGGAAACTGCCTGCACTCCGGACTCTTGATAAAACCGGGCAATCTCCTCTAAATTAAAATTCTGACGAATGATTCCTTGGGAAGGTGAAGCTTGCTTAATCTCAGCAATCAGTGCGATCTGCTTAGGTTTGCTAATTGTCTCTTTAAAGCCCCGCGTTGCCGGCAAACCGGCTAATTTAGCGATTAAATCCTCCTGGCTAAGCTGCTGCTTAGCTAAAATAATTCTCTCTTTCTTTTTTGCCACAATTTGTTTTAAGATATCCGGCATTATTGTGAATACTCCTTTAATTTTTCAAGTTTTTCCAATGCTGCCTTAGAATCAATAGATTCCTCCGCCAACCTTATTCCTTTAGCGATCGTCTGGGCTTTATCCGCCGCATATATAGCGCAACCGGCATTAAACAAAACAATATCCCGCCGGCTTCCTGGCTTACCCGCCAAAATGTCCTGAGCAATTTTTACATTCTCATCGATTGAGCCGCCTAATAAATCATTCAAACTGGCCCGCTTAAAACCAAAATCCTCCGGAACAATCTCATAATCTTTTATCCGGCCGTCGGTAACTTCGGTAACAAAAGTCTTATCTGCCGTCGTTACTTCATCCAGGCCATCCGCGCCATGTACTACTAAAATGTGCTTTGAACCTAAATTATGCAAGACTTCTGCCAGCGGCCTGACCCAGACTTTAGAATATACGCCAATTAATTGATTAGTGGCCCGCGCCGGATTAATTAGCGGGCCTAAAATATTAAAGATAGTTTTCTGCGCGATCTGTTTTCTTGCCGGCATAACCTGGCGCATAGCTAAATGTAAGTTTGGCGCAAACAAAAAAGCAATTCCTATTTTATAAAGGCATTCTTTAATCTTCTCCGTATCCATGTTAATTTTAACGCCCAGTGCTTCTAGAATATCCGCGCTACCGCATTTACTGGATACTGAACGATTGCCATGCTTTGCCACCGTCACCCCGGCACCACTAGCCACCAATGCGGTAATAGTGGAAATATTAAAAGTGCTTAACTGATCTCCCCCGGTTCCGCAGGTATCTAAGATATTAGGTTTATTTACAATAATCGGTTCAACATATTCAAGCATCACATTTACCGCCGCAGTTAATTCCACGACTGTCTCACCCTTATTATTTAAAGAGGTGAGAAAAGCGACAATATCGGCAGTACCCACCGCACCGCTTAAGATCTCCCGCATTATCTGCTGCATCTGCAATGGGTCAAGATCCTGCTTATCCAGTAACTGCTTAATTAACTCTTTAATCATTTAAGTTTAATAAAATTATCCAAAATAGCTTTACCACTTTTAGTCAGTATAGATTCCGGGTGAAACTGCACCCCATAAAGAGGGTATTCTTTATGTTTCAGCCCCATAATTTCAGATTCGTTTGTCCAAGCGGTTATCTCCAGGCAAGACGGAAGGCTTTTCTCCTCCACTAATAAAGAATGATAACGCGTAGCCAGAAAGGGATTAGGAATATTTCTAAAAATATCTTTTTTATAATGATAAATTTTAGAGGTCTTACCGTGCATCAACCTCTTAGCTTGCACGATTTTACCCCCGAAACAATAACCGATTGCCTGATGCCCCAAACAAACTCCCAACATAGGAATTTTTACGCAGAACTCTTCTATCACGGCACAGGAAATACCCGCATCCTCCGGCCTGCCTGGCCCCGGAGAAATCACTATTTTTTGCGGATTAAGTTTTTTAATATCCTTAATGGTTAGCGCGTCATTGCGATAAACCAAAACCCGCTGCCCTAATTCCCCTAAATACTGCACCAGGTTATAAGTAAAAGAGTCATAATTATCAATCATTAGAATCATTCTTTTTCTCTCCAAACTTTAGCGCCAAGATTAATCAACTTCTCTTCGATAAATTCATATCCCCGCTCCAAATGATAAATTCTAGAAATTGATGTCACCCCACGCGCAGCTAACCCGGCTAAAACTAAACCGGCAGAAGCACGTAGGTCGCTGGCCATAACCGGAGCGCCGGATAAACTCTTGATTCCCTCAACAATGGCATGCGGCCCCTCTCTTTGAATATGCGCGCCCATACGATTAAGCTCGGCCACATGCATAAATCTATCCGGATAAATCTTTTCGGTAATCACACTAATGCCGCCGGTAACTGACATCAAACTCATCATCTGCGCCTGCATATCAGTCGGAAATCCAGGATAAGGAAGCGTAGTAATGTTTACCGACCTTAATTTTTTATTGCCTTTAACCCTTAAACCTCCCTCAACATGCTCAAGATGAGCGCCGGCTTCACCTAATTTATCAATCAAGGCTCCCAAGTGCTGATAACGTAAGTTCTTAATTAATACATCCCCGCCGGTAATCAAAGCAGCTAAAATTAATGTTCCCGCCTCAATACGATCGCCAATTATGGAATGTGTTGCGCCATGCAAGTGTTTTACTCCCTCAATTTCGATCACCGGAGTACCATGGCCCTTAATTTTCGCGCCCAACTTAATTAAAAACTCCGCCAAATCTACCACTTCCGGCTCACAAGCGGCAGATTCAATGATCGTCTTACCGCAGGCCAATACCGCAGCCATCATTACATTATCCGTAGCTAAAACTGATGAGCCGTAAACTCCCCCCAGATAGATATAAGCACCGCGCAATTTATTTGTCTTAGCCAGCACATAACCTGAATCAATACTAATATCAGCGCCTAAAGCCCGCATACCTTTAAGGTGCAAGTCAACCGGCCGCACGCCAATCACGCAGCCTCCCGGAAGAGAAACTTTGGCTTTTTTTAATTTACCCAGCAACGGGCCCAAAACACAAAATGAAGCACGCATGGTCGAAACTAATTTATATTCGGCAATATAATTTAGAGCTTTACCGGCAGTAACACTAACCCTGCCTTTATCAAACTCCGCAATTTTACCTAAAGCGCGTAAGATCTTCAGCATACTATGGGTATCGCGCAAATTTGGTACACCTTTAATGACGCAGGGCTGGTCCGTAAGCAAGGTCGCCGCCAGAATCGGCAACACTGCGTTTTTTGCCCCGGAAACTGTAACCTCGCCTTTTAATTTTACCCCGCCTTCAATAATCAATTTATCCATAATTTAATTCCAAACCCTAAACACTAAATCCGAAATTCTAAACAAATCCTAAATCCGAAACTTAAAAAAATGCCTGTTTTCGAGTTTATAGTTTCGGGTTTGTTTAGAGTTTAGGATTTAGGGTTTCGGATTTAGATCTCCCCGCCACCATCACTCTTTCTATATTATTATAATCCTTAATTATTTCTATTACCTTAAAATTCTTTGTTTTCCTTAGAATATCTTCTATGACGCTACGCTGGCCCAAACCCATCTCCAAGATTAAAAAACCGTCCTCTTTCAAGTAGCCGGCTGCTTGGCTAATTATGCGCCGATAAAAATCCAAACCATCAATACCTGCCCTTAAAGCTAAAACCGGTTCAAAAGATATCTCCTTAGCCAAACCGCAAAATTCATGTTTGGCGATATAAGGAGGGTTACTAATAATTAAATCAAATTTTTCTTGACCTTCCAAAGCGCTAAAAATATCTCCCAACAAAAATTTAACTTTCACTTTATGCAAATCAGCATTCTCTTTGGCTAATTGTAAGGCCGACAAAGATACATCCGTCGCCCAAATCAACGCCTGAGGTAATAATTTAGCGATACAAATAGCAATACAACCAGAACCTGTACCCAAATCAAGAATCTTTGGCTGAGCGACTTTGCCACTTGATTTTAATTTCTCTAGCGCGCAACTAATCAAAATCTCTGTTTCCGGACGAGGAATCAACGCACGCTTATCCACCTTAAACTCATACCCCATGAATTCGGTTGACCCTAAAATATACTGCAGCGGTTCACCAATAATCCTGCGCTTTAATATCGCAGATACCTGAACAGATTTATTTCTATCTAAACAAACGTCCTTATTCAGATATAAAGACAACCGGTCGCAATTTAAAACATGGGTTAAAACTAACTCAGCTTCGGTCATGCTTAACCTCTGATTCTGCCTTTAATAAAGCCTCAAAAAGCTCATCCATTTGCCCCTCTAAAATCCCCTCTAATTGATGTGAAGTAAAATTAATCCGATGATCTGTAACCCGGCGATCCGGAAAATTATAAGTACGGATTTTTTCACTGCGGTCTCCGGTGCCAATTTGGGTTTTTCTAGCGCTCGATAATCTTTTTGCTTCAGTCTCAATCTTTACCTCTAAAATCCGGGCACGTAAAACTCTCATTGCCTTAGCCCGGTTCTTAATCTGTGAACGCTCATCCTGACAAGCAACTACCGTGCCGGTAGGAATATGGGTAATCCTTACGGCAGAGTCAGTCTTCTGCATATGCTGGCCACCCGGGCCGCTTGAACGGTAAGTATCAATTCTCAAATCTTTTGGCTCAATAACCAAATCAATCTCTTCCGGCTCAACTAATACGGCCACCGTAGCCGTAGAGGTGTGAATACGGCCTTGCGACTCAGTCGTGGGAACCCGCTGTACGCGATGCACGCCGCTTTCAAATTTCAAACAACGAAAAGAATCCTTACCTTTTACGCTAAAAACTATCTCTTTAATTCCACCGGCTTCATTAACGCTAGAGTACATCGGCTCAATTAGCCAGTTTTTATTATCCGCATACTTAGAATACATGCGATAGAGTACAGCCGCAAAAAGCCCTGCCTCATCACCTCCCGTACCCTGCCGGATTTCCACAATACAATCACGCCCGGCATCCTTATCTTCTCCGGCTAGAATTTTATCTAATTTCTGCTGGAGGGCAGTCTTTTTCTCCGCTAAAGCCTGTTGCTCTAGCTGGACTAATTCTAGAAAATCCTGCTCATGCTTAGCCGAGACCACTATCTCAAGATCGGCAATTTCTTTAAGTAAATTATTATATTCCCGATACAAAGAAACCACAAGCTTCATATCTGAAAGCTCTTTAGCCAACTTATTATATAGCGCCCGATCAGTAATCTGTTCCTGACTTCCCAACAACTGTTCTAGCTCCTGGTAGCGGAGGATTAATTTTTCTAATTGTTCATACATACTTTAAATGAGCCCGCCATTGAATCAGTGGCGGGCGAATTTATCCCGCCGAATAACCCTAAGGCGGGAGAGCGCTTATTTCTTGGCGTACTTTTTCACAAATTTATCCACGCGACCGGCAGAATCCACTAACTTTTGTTTTCCCGTAAAAAATGGGTGACATTTTGAACAAATCTCAACCCGGATACTCGGCTTAGTAGAACGGGTGTGTACCGTCTCGCCGCAAGCGCAAACAATCGTACTCTCTTTGTAATTAGGATGAATTTTCTCTTTCATTTCGTTCCTCCCATAAGGTTATTTCTGATTCATGCTGTTTAAAAACTCCTCGTTATTCTTGGTCTTAGACAATTTTTCAATCAACAGTTCCATTGCTTCCACATTATTCAGTTCATTTAAGACTTTTCTTAGAATCCAGGTCTTTTGCAACACATCTGATTTAACCAGCAGCTCTTCATGGCGTGTATTTGAGCGCTTAATATCAATGGCCGGGTAAATCCTGCGCTGGAAAAGATTACGATCCAGCTGAGTTTCCATATTGCCGGTTCCTTTGAATTCTTCGAAAATAACTTCATCCATGCGGCTTCCCGTGTCAACTAAAGCCGTAGCAATAATCGTCAAGCTTCCCCCTTCATCTACTGCCCGCGCCGCTCCAAAGAACCTCTTGGGTTTCTGCAAGGCATTAGAATCAATGCCACCGGAGAGAACCTTGCCGCTATGCGGAACCACGGAGTTATAGGCTCT
>Ga0268280_1000773_pt1 | contig 24218 bp, 20 predicted proteins | sample saktaG_9_FD_190139 | JGI IMG/M metagenome (GOLD analysis project Ga0268280, IMG submission 190139) | Saline water microbial communities from Sakinaw Lake, British Columbia, Canada - sak_2011_5_24_40m | ecosystem: Environmental > Aquatic > Non-marine Saline and Alkaline > Saline ... | reverse complement strand
AGTTTGCCGCGCTCCATTTCGCCGCCCCCGAGAAAAATCAATTCGCCTACAGGCTTGAGGGTTTGGAAAAAAACTGGATCAACGCCAAAGATCGGCGGTTCGTGAGCTACACGAACCTAACGCCCGGCCGATACATCTTCCGGGTCAAGGCGGCCAACAACGACGGCGTCTGGAACGAGCAGGGCGCCGCGATCCGCCTCCGGATCGTTCCACCCTTCTGGAAGACGTGGTGGTTCCTCGGCCTGGCGTTCCTGGCGGTCGCCTTCAGCGCCTTTAGCATCGTCAGCACGCGCGTCCGAAATGCCCGTAACCGGACTGCCCTTCTGGAGAAAAAGATCCAAGAGCGGACCTCGGAGCTTCAGGAGCAGATCGCCGTCCGGAAAAAGGCCGAGACGGAGCTCGATCGGCGCCAGAAGTACCTAGAAGGCATCCTCTTCAATTCGTCCAATGCCGTCGTCACGACGGACACGAACTCGCTCATCACCGAATGGAGCTCGGGCGCCGAAAAGATCTTCGACTGGCGCCGGGAGGAAGTCCTCGGACGGAACATCGACGACGTCGTCATCCGTCCGGAATTCAAGGAGGAAGCCGTGCGCCGGCAGAAGGCCGCTCTCGCCGGCGAAAGGGTCAGCGCGGCCGAGAGCATCCGCCACCGCAAGGATGGCACGCCGATCAACGTCATGCTGGCCGGCTCGCCCTTGGTCATTGGCGGCGAACTCGTCGGATCGATCGCCGTCTACACCGACATTACCGAGCTCAAGCGAACGCAGGGCGAGCTCGAGCGCCGCCAGAAGTATCTGGAAAGCGTCCTGTTCAATTCCTCCAACGCCATCGTCGCCATCGACGCCGAGGCCAATATTCTGGAGTGGAGCCCCAGCGCCGAAAAGATTTTCGGCTGGACGAAGGACGAAGTCTTGGGCAAAAATATCGACGACTTCGTCATCAAACGCGAATTCAGGGAAGAGGCCCGTCGACGCTCGGAAGAGGCCCTTTCCGGCCGGCGCATCGAATCCGTGGAAGCCGTCCGCCACCGCAAGGACGACACGCCGATTAACGTCCTCGTCTCCAGCTCGCCGATCTACATCGGCGAGGAATTCGTCGGGGCAATCTTCGTCTACAGCGACATCACCGAGCTGAAGAAGGCCGAGGAAGCGGCCCACGAAGCCAATCGGGCCAAAAGCGAATTTCTGGCCAACATGAGTCATGAGATCCGGACGCCGATGAACGGCATCTTCGGCATGACCGAGCTGGCCTTGGAAACCGACCTGACCCCCGATCAGCGAGAATATATGGAAGCGGTCAAGACGTCGGCCGACGCCCTGATGAACATTATTAACGATATCCTCGATTTCTCCAAGATCGAAGCCAAAAAAGTCGATCTGGAAAGCATCTCCTTCCATTTACGGGATACGGTCCATGCCATGGTCTCGAGCATGGCTCTCCTTGCGGAGAAAAAGGGACTGGAACTGGCTTATCATATTCCGGCCGACGTCCCGGACCGCGTTCTCGGCGATCCCGGCCGGCTCCGCCAGGTCCTGACCAACCTCTTGAGTAACGCCCTTAAGTTTACGAACCAAGGAGAGATTGTCGTGTCGCTCGACGCCGAGGAACAAACGGCCGATGCCGTCAAGCTCCATTTCCAAGTGCGGGACACGGGAATCGGCATACCGTCCGATAAGCTCGGATTGATTTTCAATCCGTTCACCCAGGCCGACAGCTCCATGACCAGGTTATATGGGGGAACGGGTCTCGGCCTCGCCATCTCGAGGCAGCTTGTCGAGCTCATGGGCGGTCGGATCTGGGCCGAAAGCAAAGCGGATCACGGCAGCATTTTTCACTTCACGACTTCGCTTGGGCTTCAAACGCTGACCGAGGAGGAGACGGCTCCTGTCCGGTTCGAGGACTTGAAGGATGTTCCGGTGCTTGTCGTGGACGACAATGCGACCAACCGCCGGATCCTTCAAGACATGCTGACCCATTGGGGTTTGAAGCCGTGGCTGGCAGAGAGCGCCTCCCGGGCGCTTATGCTGCTGCACCAAAGGCTCGATGCGGGTAGTCCCATCCGGCTGATCATCACCGACGCCAATATGCCGGCCATGGACGGATTCGAGCTGGCCGCCAAGATCAAATCCCAGCCGGAATTCGGAGATCTCATCATCATGATGTTGAGCTCGGCCGGATTACGCGGCGACTCCGCCCTGTGCCGCCGGCTCGGTCTGACGGCCTATTTGACGAAGCCCGTCAAACAGTCCCTCCTTCTCGACGCCATAATGCTCGCCCTCGGGATATCCTCCGAAAGAAGGACGGAGACGCCCCTAATCACGAGGCATTCGATCGCGCAGACGCGCGATCGATATTCGGTCCTGCTCGCCGAGGACAATGTCATCAATCAGAAGCTGGCCGTCAGAATTCTCGAGAACCGAGGGCATCGGGTGACCGTCGCGGCCAACGGAGAAGAGGTGTTGGCCGCGCTTGAAAAGGGATCCTTCGACGCGATCCTTATGGATGTTCAAATGCCGAAAATGGACGGTTTCCAGGCCACGGCCGAAATCCGAAGACGAGAACAAACGACAGCCGGCCATCTGCCCATCATTGCCATGACCGCCCACGCGCTGGCGGGCGACCGGGAGAATTGCCTGCAAGCGGGCATGGACGATTATGTGTCCAAACCGCTCAAGCCGCTCGATCTGTTGAAGACGATCGATCAGGTCATCGAACGGCTCGGCAAGAAAAGGCCGGCGGCGAGAGGTTCCGTTTCGTCATGAATGCCGAAGATCGAGAATTTCCACGGCGGCCGGCGCCCCCGGCGGGGGCGACGGCCCCTCAGGACTTCTCCTGAAAGACGAAGGTATAATCGGTCAAGCACTGGTAGTTGCTCGAGGTCATCTGGACCTGCTGCGGGTTCTGCATGCCGATGCAGAGCCGGTAGGTCTTGCCGGGCTCGAAGGTCAGCCCCTTTTTGGGCTTCATGGTCACGTTATAGGACTGCGTGCCGGCTCGGCGAATAGAGAACCAGCCTTCGGCCACGGGATTGTCGCCCTCGAGCACGAGATGGTAAAGCTGCATTTGGGTGACCGTGAACTCGACCTGGATCTGGAATTCGATCTCCGCCGTCGACGCCCGAAGGATCTTGATGTATCCCTCGGGGACGTTCTTGCCGTGGTAGTAGTGAAGCTGAGGTTTCGACTTGTAGGTCGAGCAGGCGGCGAGGAAAAGAAGACCGATCACTAGCGTTGGGGTTTTAACCGACTTCATGGCACGACTCCTCCCTGACGAATATTGTTGGGGATCTCGACGGCCCGCCCGGTCCGGATGGACTCGAAGCAGGCGTCGATGGCATGCATGTTGGCGAGGGCGTCGCCGGCGGGATAACGGAGCGGCGTTTTTCCGAGGACGGCGTCGCCGAAGTGTTCGGTCATCAGGGTGAACATGTCGGCCCGCGGGATACGCACCGTTTCTTTCGCGTCACCCCGGACGATCTCGATCGCGGTATCGAAATCCTTGGCCGAAAAGGCGCGGGTGAGGGCGATCGTCCCTTCGGCGCCGACGGCGAGAAGCCGGCTCTGGAAGTGCGATTCGAAACTCGCGTCGCACTGGGCGAAACGGCCGCCGGGAAACTCGAGGAGCGCGGCCGTGGTCATGTCCACACCCGTACCGGGATCGATCCGAGCCCTGGCAAAAGCCGAAACAGGCTCGGCGCCGAAAATAAGGCGCGCGAGGCTGATCGGATAACAACCGACGTCATAAAGGGCGCCGCCGCCCATGGCCGGGAACCAACGGTAGTTCGTGCCGGTCCGTTCGAACTTGAACGTGAATGAGCTGTGGACGGACCGGAGCTCGCTGATCTTCCCTTCCCCGATGAGCGCGAGGGTCTTTTCCATCTGGGGATGGAACTTGTACATGAATCCTTCCATGAGCAGGACTTCGCCCGCTTCCGCCGCCCCGATCATCGCCCGCGCCTCGATGGCGTTCATAGCCATGGGCTTCTCGCAGAGGACGTGTTTTCCGGCCCGAATGGCCCGAATGGACCATTCAGCATGGAGGTCGTTCGGAAGGGGGTTATAGATCGCGTCGATGGCCGGGTCCTCAACGAGCTCCTGATAGGTCCGGTGGAACTTCAAGAATCCGAACCGGCCCGCCCAAGCCCTGGCCCGGCTCACGTCCCTGGCCGCGATACCGGCCAGAGCGCCGTTTCGCGACGCGCGGACGGCCGGAATGAACGCCCTCTCGGCGATCCCGGCGCACCCCAGGATGCCCCAGTTGATCTTCCGGTCCATGCCTTTTCCTCCAAAGATAGGCTATTTCGGACGGGCGGCCTTCCAGCCCGCCGCCAGCTGCGCCTTGAGCTCGAGGACGATCTCCTTGTTGGCCGGGTCGCCGGCGACGTTGACGTCTTCCCCCGAGTCCGTCACGTGATCGTAGAGTTCGACGGCGATTTGGCGGTCGTCGATCCGGTCCCGCCATTCGGTGTACCGGTACCTGTCGGTCCGCATGCTCCTTCCCATGAAGCGGTTCGTGAATCCCCGCGGATACTGGCTGAAGGCCGCCGTCTTCCATGGCCGCGACGGGTCCTCTAAAAGAGGGGCCAGGCTCGACCCCTCCAGATCGCTGGGCGGATCGAAGCCGGCCAGTTCGCAAAGCGTCGGGTAGATATCGACCATCTCGACCAGGGCCGCCGACGCCGTCCCCGGGCTCTTCTGACCCGGAGCCGAGACGATGAGAGGGGCGCGGACGTCGGTCTCATAATTGGTCAATTTGCCCCAGCTGCCATGCTCCCCCAACTTGAAGCCGTTGTCTCCGAGCAGGACGACGATGGTCTTGTCCCGCAGGCCCTCGGCGTCGAGGGCGTCGAGGAGGCGTCCCACCTGGGCGTCGACGAAGCTGACGCAGGCATAGTAGCCGTGCTTGAGGAGCCGGGCCCGGTCGACGGTGAGACTTCCTTGCGCTGGATTCAAAACGTCGACGAGGTCCTCGTGGCTGGAGAGCTCGGTCAGGTTGTTGATGGCGAAGGGCGGCGCGCCGCGGGGAAGTCTTCCGTTCGCCGCGAGCGGGATGTCTTCGCGCCGGTAGAGGTCCCAATACCGCTTCGGGGCCACATAAGGAAGATGGGGCTTGGCGAAGCCGATCCCCAGGAAGAAGGGTTGGCTTCTCTTGAGGTCTCCGAGCATCGTGATGCCGAGGTCGGCCAGACGCCCGTCCCAATGGGCGTCGTCGGGGGTGTCCGATGCTTCGGTCGACGGCCCGCGCAAGTAGGCGTCGATCCAGGATTGGGAGAAGCCTTGTTTCCGGGCGATGTTCTCGCGCCGGACCTGTCTCTCCCGGGTCTCTTTGGACATGTAAACGGGAGTGTCATTCGGCGGAAGCGCGAACCGGCTCCAGGAGGGCGGGTCGGGAAGGGTGGCATGGAAAACCTTGCCGATCCCGGCGTTCAGATAGCCATGGCTCCGGAAGGCCTGGGGAAGAGTCATGATCCCGGGATGGAGCCGGCGAAAGTGCGTCTGGTTGTCCCAAACGCGGTGGCTGTCCGGCCGGAGCCCTGTCAAGATGCTCACGCGCGAAGGGTTGCAAATCCCCTGGGCGCAATAGGCGCGGGTGAACGCCGTGCCTTGCGCGGCGAGCCGGTCGATGCTCGGCGTCCGTATGAGGTCGACCCCGTAACAGCCGATCTCCGGGCGGAGGTCGTCGACGGCGATCAACAGGACGTTTGGACGGCCGGCCTTCGCGGGCGCGGAAAAGACCCGGGGAGCACCCGGGACAAACCCGGAGGCAGCCACGGCCCCGGCCAGCCGGATAAAATCTCTTCGTTTTAGATGGACGGACATTCGACCCCTCAGTCCGAGCGCCATATTATGGCAGTTCCCCGGCACTGTCAACAGAGGCCGGGGCCGGGCTCCCAATCCCGGTCCTGGCAAGACTGGACCGGGCGTCCCGCCACAACCCGGGCATACCCGCACATTTCCGGCCGACTGCTGACTAATTTAACGGGCCTGGACGGACCACCGGGGAAGATTTCCCGCGCAAAACCGTCTATAATTATATAAAGGGGTAAAAATGTCATTACTTATAAAAAGCCCTTTAAGGGCCATTCTTCTGTTCGTACTTAGTTTGGCCGCGGTCTTGCCCGGACTGGGGGCCGGGGCGGCGGCGGGGAAGGATATGAACGTCCTTCTCATCACGATCGACACGCTCAGGTACGACCGGATGGGGATACTGTCCGACAAGTATGTCAAGACCCCCAACCTCGACGCCCTGGCCCGCAGGTCCGCCGTCTTCACGCACGCCTACGCCCAGACGCCCCTGACCCGTCCTTCCCATACCAATATCATGACGGGAACAACGCCCCTCTACCACGGAGTGAGCGACAACCCCGGGTTCAAGCTCGAAAGCCGCTACCTGACTTTGGCCGAGGCGCTGAAGAGCGACAATTACAAAACGGGCGCCTTCATCGGAGCTTTCGTCCTCGACTCCAGGTTCGGCCTCGACCAGGGATTCGTCGTCTACGACGACGATACGGGCGGGGCCAACCTCGACGAATTCGACGTCGTCGAAAGGACGGCCGACCAGGTCGTCGCCCCGGCCATGGACTGGATCGCCGCCCAGAACGGGAAGTGGTTCTGCTGGGTCCACGTCTTCGACCCGCACGACCCCTATACGCCGCCGGAGCCCTTCCGGACAGAGTACCTGAAAGACCCCTACTCGGGAGAAGTGGCTTTCGTCGACGCCCAGCTCGGGCGCCTTTTCGATTCGCTCGAGAAAAGCGGAGCCCTGGCCAAGACTATCGTCATCGTCACAGCCGACCACGGCGAGGCGTTCGGCGAGAAAGATGAGCTCCGCCACGGCTTCTTCGCCTACAACAATACGATCCACATCCCCCTCATCCTCTACGTCCCCGGCGGCGCGCCGGAAATGGTCAAGGAAAACGCCGCCCACATCGACATTTTCCCGACCGTCTGCAACCTCGTCGGCCTGCCCGTCGAGGCCTTTATCCAGGGCGAATCTCTCATGCCCCTCATCGCCGGCAAGACGAGACAGAAGCCGCTGATCTACTTCGAATCGATGTCCCCGAACTTCACCATGGACGGCGCACCCCTTTCGGGGTTCATCAAGGGGGACCTGAAATTCATCGACCAACCGATCAAGGAAGTCTATGACCTCGCCGCCGACCCGGGGGAAGAGAATAATCTGGCCCCGACGTCCGACGTCGCCAGGCTGATGAAAGAACTCGAGGCCTTAAAAAAGGGCCTCAAGGGAAAGGGAACGACCCAGGACTGGAAGGGCAAGAACCCGGAGATCCGGCCGCTTCTCGAAAGCCTGGGCTACATCGGCGCCAGGACGGTCAAGAAGAAGGCCTACGGGCCGCAGGACGACCTCAAGGCCCTCCAGCCCCTCGTCGCCCAGTTGCGAATGGCCATCGACGACTATCGGGCGGGGAATCCGGAGGCCGGCGTGAAGAAGCTGACGACGATCCTGCGCATCCGGCCGAACTACATCAACGCTTACACCACTCTCGCCGACATCTACGACAGGACGGGCCGCCTGGACCAGGCCCAGGCCGTGCTCGACGACGGGTTGGACAAGAATCCCGGGACTCAGGCCCTGAACGCGCGGCTCGGCGCCGTTCTGATCAAGGCCAAGAAATATGCCGAGGCGATCGCACCCCTCAAACAGTACTTGGACGGGGACCCCTACGATCCGCAATATTTCAGCTATCTCGGCCTGGCCCAAATGGCCACGGGTGAGCTCAAGCTCGCCGAAAAGAACCTGAAAAAGGCACTGGAGCTCGAGCCGGATCTCGTCCCGGCTCTGAATAACTTGGGTTACCTCTACCTTTCGTTCTTCGTCAAGACGGCCGAAGAAAAATATTACGAAATGTCGATCCGGAACTTCGACGCCGCCATGGCCCTCGAACCGGGGCTCCCATCCGCGGTCAAAGGGAAAGAGGAAGCCGTCCGCCAGAAGGCCATCAAGGATAACCCCCGCAAGAAGGGATACTAGGCTCTTCAAACCTTCCGCAGAGTCTTCAAGAAAGCCGGGTCGACGTCACGGCCGAGGCCCGGCCTCTCGGGAAGCGTAAGCCCTCCCGCTTTGACCGTCATCCCGCCCACGATGGGATCGGTCACGTTATCGGAGTTTCCATCGAGGTCGGCGCAAACGATATTCGCCCGCGAGGCGACGACGTGGGCCGCCGCTAAACCCGGTCGGCCCGGTCCCGGCTGCCGCGGGCGTACGAGGCGAAGATCCCGGCTATGCAGAGAAGGGCGTAAAAAACGAAAGCGATTCGGACGCCGCGGAGGAAGAGCGGATAGACGGAGGGCTGGATGGGCGCCCGGCCCATGACCAGGGCGAAGATCATCATCGTGATCCCGGCGCTCAGCATCTGACCGGAGAGGCGCATGGTCCCGAGCGAGGCCGAGGCGATGCCAAGGTGCCGCTTCTCGACCGAGGACATGACGGCGTTCGTGTTCGGAGAGGAGAAGAGCCCGAAACCAAGGCCGAGGCAGACGAGGCTCGCGACGATGAAGCCGAAACCCGTCTCGCTCCGGAGGAACGAGAAAAGGACGAGGCCGGCGGCCGAGAGGGCCATGCCGAGCGAAGCGATGACGCGCGGCTCGGAGCGGTCCGAGAGCTTCCCGGCGAATGGCGAGGCGAGGGCCATGACGATCGGTTGGGCGACCAGGATGAGGCCCGCTTTGTGCGGCGGCAGTCCCTTGATGTACTGGAGATAGAGGCTCATCAGGAAGGCGACGGCCGATGTGGCGCTGTAGTTGATGAGAGCGGCCAGGTTTGAGAAGGCGAAGATCCGATTTTTCCCGAAAAGATGGAGGTCGAGGAGGGGCGTCCGGGCCCGGAGCTCGAACAGGACGAAGCCGGTTAAGGCCAGGAAGCCGGCGCCGGTGAGCGCGAAACCGACGAGCCCGGGCAGGCGGGAGAATCCGGACATCAGGGAGACGAGGCCGAGGCCGAAGATGACCGCCCCGGTGACGTCGAAGGCCTCGCCGCGGGCGTCGGCCCACTCGCCCTTGAGGCGGGTGATCGTGAGGGCCAGGGCGGTCGCGGCGACGGGGATCGCGGCCAGATAGACGCTCCGCCAGCCCCAGGCATGGACGAGAAAGCCGCCCAGGACAGGCCCCAGGGAAAGCCCCGTGTAAACGGCCGCCGTGTTCAGGCCGAGGGCGCGGCCGCGTTCACCCGGCGGATAGACGGAAGTCAGGATGGCGATGCCCGTGCCGAAGATCATGGCCCCGCCGATTCCCTGAACGGCGCGCCCGAGGATGAGGAAAAAGACGGACGGAGCCAGGGCGCCTACGACGCTCCCGACGATGTCGACGCCGAGGCCTAAGGCGAAGATCTTCTTGCGGCCGACGAGGTCGGCCAGGCGGCCGAAGGGGACGAGGAACATGGCCGCGGTCAACATGTAGCTCGTGACCACCCAGCCCAGGGCGACGGCGCTCAGGCCGAATTGTTTTCCGATGAGCGGCATGGCCACGTTGATGGCCGAACCCAGGAACGGGGTCAGGAACGAGGCCGCCATCGAAACCGCAAGAGCGGTTCGCCGGAGGGACTTATCGGATGCCGGCGCTAATCCTGTGGTGCTCATGTCGCGGGTCATTATACAGAAACCCACGCCGGGCGGATAGCTTCAAGAAGGGGTCAAACCTACCTTTTGCAGCAAAAGGTAGGTTTGACCCCTTCTGATCTTCTCTCTCCTCTTCGGTTTGGCCCCCCTCTCACTTGCGGAGGAAGCGGCGGAGGTAGTCGCGGGTTTCGGTGAGGCCGAAGAGGCGCGAGGCGGCATAAAAGACGGCCAGCCCGAGGAGGCCGCAGGCCATGATGCTCGCAGCCGTCGCCAGGAAGGACATCCCGATCGCACCGGCGATGGCGCGGTTCCCCAGCCAGGCGGCTCCCCCGCCGGCCGCCGAAGCGACGCCAAGCGCCCCGGCATACCTCGCCAGCGGCCCGAACTCCACCCGGCCGACTTTGCGCGGCAGGAGGGCGAGGAGGATCCCGACATTCAGGACCGCGGCCAGGGTCGTCGAAAGCGGGAAGGCCCTGAATCCCAAGACCCACATCAGCGTTGCGTTGAGGACGAGGTTGAGACCGATCGAACAGAAGCTCGCGTACATCGGCGTTTTGGCGTCCTTGTAAGCATAGAAGACCGCGGCTACGTTCCTCAGCGCGGACATGAATGGAATGCCCAGCGTATAGAGGACAAGGGCTCCGGCTGTGGCCATCGTGTCCGCAGCTGTAAAGCGTCCCCGCTCGTAGATCGCCCGGGTGATCGGCACGGCGAGGAACGCGATGAGGGCCGAGGTGGGCACGGTCAGAAAGAGGACCATTTTCAGGGAGTCCGTGAGCGTTGAGTGAACCGCCGCGGTATCGTTATCGAGGACGAGTTTCGAAAGCGAGGGCAGGGCGACCGTCCCGACGGCAATGCCGAAGAGCCCAAGCGGCAGATGCATGACCCGGTAGGCGTAGTTGAGCCAGCTCACGCTCCCCTCGGCCAGCGGAGTGACGAGAATCGTATTGACGAGGACGTTGATCCGCGTACCCGCGAGACCGATCGCGACCGGGACGAAAAGGGCCATGACCCACCGGAATTCCGGGTCGCGGAAGCTCATGAAGGGGCTCCAGCGGAACCCCTTGCGCCGGAGGAGGGGCGCCTGGACGAGGAACTGCATCAGGCCGCCGAGGAGAACGCCCACGGCCATGCCGAAGATGGGCTCCTTGCCGCGCGACACGTACCAGCCATAGGTCAGGACCGGCACGATGATCGAAAAAACGTTGAAAACGGCCGGGGCGACCGACGGCACGAAGAACGACTTCTCCGTATTCAGATAGCTCATGGCCCAGGCACCCAGGCTGACGAAGAGCAGGAAAGGGAAGAGGACGGCCGTAAGCTGGGCCGTGAGATCGATCTTCCCGGGCACGCGTCCGAAACCGAAGGCGATGGCCTTGGCGAGATAGGGCGCGAGGAGAAGCCCGACGATCGAGACGATACCCGTCACCACGAATAGGACGTTGAAGATGTTCGAGGCCAGCCGGTTCTGGGCCTCCTTGCCTTTGGCCTTTTCGGCCGTGAGGACGGGGACGAAGGCCGCCGAGAGGGCGGTCTCGGCGAAGAGGTCGCGCAAGAGGTTGGGGACGCGGAAGGCCACGTTGAAGGCGTCGGTCGCCGCCCCGACGCCGAAGAGATGGGCAAAAACGGACTCGCGGACAAGCCCCAGGACCCGGCTCACGGCCGTGCCGGCGGTGAAGGAACGAACGCCCCGACTGATGTCTTCCATGGCCTCCTGATTATATGAAAATCGGGGACACAATATCCATTACCGATTCATAGAAGCGCGCACCGTTTCGTTGTCGGGAATTCCGGAAATTGGTATTGTGTCCCGGAATCAATGCCGGTGTATCAGAGGAAAGCCGCAACCGCGGCCAAGGCCAAAGCGATGAACACAATGATGACCGCGGCCTTGGCGTGGGCCTTGTAGTGGTGCGAAAAATCCTTGTAGTCCTTCGCCTCCGAGCCGGGGATGATGACGAATTTCGGAGTGATCTTGCTGATGACAAGCCAATCCAGGATGACCAAATCCCCTATCGTGACCAACACGAACATCACGATCAGATTGAGGAAGGCGGTCAAGAACGGAATTTCGCCCCCCAGCTTGGACTTGAGGGCGTAGGTCGACCATACGGGAAATGCCAAAACGAAGACGATCCAGGGCAATCCAATGATGGCCCCCGACAATTTTTCCTTTTTCGTTTGCGCGGGCACCTTATTTTTTACAGCTTGCGGATAATCGGAGTAGCCCCAGATGCGCGGGCTGGTAGAGATCATGAGCAAGAAAAGATATCCGGTCACGACGACCGCAAAAAAAACGCCGTATTTTACGATGTGTGAAACGACCATGTTCGTCTTGTCTTCCCTGCTCAGGCCAGCCTATATAATACACGGCGTTCGATCCTCGCCACAAGTCCTGCCGGAGGCGGCCCTCAGCGGGGCGCAGAGCCGGGGAACTCACTTCGAGAATTCGGCGGCCAGGGCCCAGTAGGGGTCGACCTTGGGATGCTCGAGCGTCCGCTCGCCCGTCCGCCCGATGATGCTCACGCCTTCCTCGGCCGCGACGACTTCGCCGGCGACCGCCGCGGGGATCCCCTGGTCCCGCAAGGCCTCGATCAGGCCGTTGGTATCCTTCCTGTCCACCATGGCGATGAGCGTGCCTTCGCTGATCGCTACGAACGGGTCGAAACGGAAGAGGTCGGCCGTCTTGCGGATGACCGGCTGAACGGGGATGGCCTCTTCCTCGATGCGCAGGCCATAGCCGCCGGCCCGGGCCATCTCGTAAAGCCCGCCCCAAATGCCGCACTCCGTGGCGTCGTGCATGACGTGGACGCCGCGGAACTTCCGGGCGACGGCGCAATCCTCCATGACCGTCATCTGGGAGAAGACCGCGGCCGCCTCTCTTTGGAAGGCCTCGCCCGCCGCGGCGACGAACTTGTCCGGGAAAAGAACGGCCAGTAGCCCTGTCGCCTCGATGGCCGGTCCCTTGGTGATGACGATGCGGTCCCCCTTTTTGACCCGGTCCGGGCTGCGGAGATCGCGCTTGCCACCGACGGCGATCGCCGTCGCCCCGCCGACCATGGGATAGCTGCAGCCCGTATAGCGCGCCGTGTGTCCGGTGACGACGCTGATCCCGTACTTCTTGGCCTCGACGTGGACCGAATCCCACAGTTCCTCGAGTTCCGCCTCGGAGATCTCGGGCGGGAGGTTGAGGTCGATCGCGAGGTAGCGGGGCTCGAGCCCGGAAACGGCGACGTCGCAGAAGACGATATGGAAGCCGAACCAGGCGGCCTTGGCGAAGCCGAACGACGGGACGATGAAAAAGGGATCGGTCGACAACGCCATGTACCGCTCCCCCACGCGGATGACGCCGTAGTCGACGCCGTGGCGCGGCCCGATGACGACGTCACCGCTCGGGGCGCCGAGCTTCGGGTAGATGACCCGGTCGAAAAAGGCGGGGTGGATCTTGCCGAGGTCCGGAAGTTTTTCTTCGCTCATGGTTTCGCTTTTCGTAACCCGTATTCATTATTCACAATCGGCCGGAGAAATCAAATCGACGGGGAGAAATACCTGCGCTTGAAATAGAGCGCTATAGGGTCAGGTACCTGTCGAGGAACTTGAGGCGCATGCTCCCGGGCGTCATCGTTTCGCCCCGCCGAACGTCTCCTCGATCCACGCGTGGACCTCGTCGCGGCAGCGGCGGAAACAGGCCAGGCCTTCCTCGTCCGTTCCCGTGCAGGCCGCCGGGTCGTCGAAGGCGTGGTGGATGTAGTCCTTGCCGCCGGGGAAGAACGGACAATCCGACTGCTTATCGTCGCAGACCATCACGACATGATCGAAGCGCTGGCCTTCGAACTCGTCGATGCTCTTCGAACGATGGCCGGAGATATCGATACCGATCTCAGCCATGGCCTTGATCGCCCCGGGATGAACCCTCGTCGCCATGGTCCCGCCGCTCGAGGCCAGAAACCTGTCTCCAAAAAGAGTGTTGACCAGGCCCTCGGCGATCTGGGATCGGGCGGAATTGTGGACGCAGATAAAGAGGATCGTTTTCCTTTCCGCGGGTATTCTCACGCCTGTGCCTCCAAGATCCAGCTCTTGATCTCTTCGGGCCGGGGGATGCGGCCGGCACACTTGATCTTTCCGTTGATGACAAGGGCGGGAGTCGCCAGGATTCCCAAGCTCATGATCTGTTTGACATCGGTGACTTTCTCGACGTTCGCCGGGATGTTCATGTCGGCGAGCACGTTAATCGTCCGCTTGGCGACTTCCCCACACCTTGAACAGCCCGAACCTAATATCTTGATGTCCATTGTTTTCTCCCCGTCCTTCGTCGCGTTGCTCGATCCCGGACGTTCAGACTGTGGATGGATGCGTCTCCGCTATGGACTTCTTCCGGACGTTTTCCCTGACGCATACGGCGAGACGTTCGATATCCCGAAGAACGGATTCCGAAGCGGCGAGATCGGGGCCGGCGTACCGCCGGACGAACGGGGCGAGGTTCTCTTTGACGCCGCGGGGAATGGTGTAGATGATCCACCGTCCATCCCGCTTATCCTCGACAAGATTTGCGTCCCTGAGGAGTCTAAGCTGGTGGGAGATGCGGGACTGCGACATGTTGAGGACAAACGTCAGCTCGCAGACGCAGAGGTCCCGATCCATAAGGAGAAGGAATATCCTCAGGCGAGTGGGCTCGGAAAGGGCCTTGAAAGCCTTGATGATTTCTTTCATTTTATTCCCTTACATGAATATATTTTCATATATATCATGCGTTGTCAAGGATTAACCCGGATTGTTGCCAAGCCAAGGGGCAATTTTGCTGATTTTGCTTGATTGTTATTATAACATATGATAATATCTTCATGTATTCTTAGCCGACGGAAGTGATCATGGAAAACTGCTCCATTCCCGTAAGAAAGAAAAGCTCCGGCGCCAGGAAATGGTGGATATTATTATCGCTCCCCGCCTGGATCGCCTTGTATCTGCATCTGAGCAACATCGCAGATTTCATTGTTTTCGGACTATTTAAGATGCCCGCTGGATCGCGCCTTGCCGAGACGCTGCGCTTTTTTATTTACGAAGTCCCCAAAGTCCTCATGCTCCTCGTTCTCATCGTCTTCGCGGTCGGCATCATCCGGACCTATTTTTCGCCCGAAAGGACGCGACGGCTCCTCCAAGGCAAATCCCTCTTTGTCGGCAACATTATGGCGGGCGGGTTGGGGATCGTGACACCGTTCTGTTCATGTTCGGCTATTCCCCTCTTCCTCGGCTTCGTCGAAGCCGGCATTCCCCTCGGCGTAACATTCTCGTTCCTGATCGCCGCGCCGATGATCAACGAGGTCGCGGTCGTCCTGCTCTTCGGCCTGTTCGGTTGGAAGACCGCCCTGCTTTACGTTTCGACGGGGCTCGTTATCGCCATAACCGCGGGTTGGATCATCGGCCGATTGAAACTCGAACGCTATGTCGAACCCTGGGTCTACGAGATCAAGGCCCGAAACGCGCCCTCCGAAAATGGCTTGACGCCCTTCCAGGAAAGAGTCGCGGCCGGGCTCGCCGCCGTCAAGGACGTCGTCGGCCGCGTCTGGCCGTTCATCGTCGGCGGGATCGCCGTCGGCTCCGCCGTCCACGGGTACGTGCCGCAGAACTTCATGGCCGCGATCATGGGCAAGTCGGCTTGGTGGTCCGTCCCGGTTTCCGTCCTGATCGGCATCCCGCTCTATTCGAACGCCGCGGGCATCATCCCCATCGTCCAGGCCCTGCTCGAAAAGGGCGCCTCGCTCGGGACCGCGCTGGCCTTCATGATGTCCGTTATCGGCCTGTCCCTCCCGGAGACGATCATCCTGAAAAAGGTCCTGAAGCTGCCTCTGATCCTCATCTTCCTCGGCGTCGTCGGGACGGGGATCATGATCGTCGGATTCCTGTTCAACCTCGTTTTTTAGTACGGGCCCTCTTAATCGTCGCCCGGCAATCCGAGCATCCGTTTCTGCGACTTCTTCTCGGCGTAGGGACGCGGGACGTAGACGCTCTCGCCCGTCAGCGGGTCTTTGCCCGTGTGATACATGCAGGTCGAACGGGTCATGGGCGTCGGGGTGAAGATCTGAACGCCCTCGACCGGTTTCTCCCCGCTTTCCCCGAGTTCCCGGAGGAATGCAGCCAGCTCGCGGGCTTCCTTATCGGTCGTCCCCGGATGGGCGACCATGAAGTAATACTTGAGGTGTTGGGGCCGGCCGGCCAAGCGTCCGCGTCGAGAGGCGCCCTGCCGCTTTCCCGAACCCCCCGGGCCCCTCCCCTCGGTCATCTCGGCGAACATCCGACGGAACTCTTCCAGGCGACGGCGGCCGCCGCTCTTGTTCATCAGCCGCAGGACGTTTTCCGAAACGTGCTCGGGCGCGATCTTGAGCAGGCCCGAAACGTGGTGGCGGGCCAGCTCCCGGACGTACTCCGGGCTCTCGAGGGCCAGGTCGTAACGGATGCCGCTCCGGACGAAGACCTTCTTGACGCCCGGGACCTTGCGGGCGGCGCGCATCAGCCCGACGAGCCTGCGGTGGGCCGCCGCGACAACGCCGCGTTTCGCCCGGCCGTGTTCGCCGTCCCTTCCGCCACCCGCGCTATCCGCGTCACCCCCGTTGCATATTTCCGCTCCAGCCCTGTCCATACCGTACATGTTGGCCGTCGGCCCGCCCAGGTCATCGACGAAGCCGTGCCACTTCGGATGCTTCGTCATCCGCCCGATCTCCTCGAGGACGGAGTCTTCGCTCCGGGAGACAATCCTATCGCCTTGGTGGAGGGATAGGGCGCAGAAAGAGCACCGCCCGACGCATCCCCGGTGGGTCTGGACCGAGAACCGGGCCATCCCCAGTTCAGGGAAGCCCTCCGGGATGCGGCGGGTGAAAGGCAGGCCGTAGACCCGGTCGAGGTCCGCCGGCGTGTAATCCGGGGCCGGGTATTGGACGACAAAGCGGTTGGCGTGCTTCTGGGCGATCGCACGCCGGTTCGACAGGCGCTTCTCGGCTTCGCAGAACTTGTCTTTGTCCTCCTTGACCTCCTCGAACGATGGAATGACAAGCGCTCCCTCGGGCGCCTCGGCCCGCATGACGCAGGTCCCCCTGATCCCGTCGAGCCCCTCACCCCGGTCGAGGCGCCGGGCGATCTCGACGACCTGGAGCTCGCCCGGCCCGTAGACCAGAATATCGGCCCGCGTGTCGAGGAGGATCGAACGGCGGACGTCGTCGCCCCAGTAATCGTAGTGGGCGAAGCGACGGAGCGAGGCCTCGATGCCCCCGAGCACGATCCGGGCGCCCTTATGGAGCTCCCGGATCCGGTTGGCGTAGACGATGACGGCCCTGTCCGGCATCCGCGACCGGAAGGGCGCGTTCGGATCGACGGCCCTCTCCCGCTTGAGCGGCGTATAGTTGACGAGCATGCTGTCGATCGAGCCCGATGTGATGCCGAAAAATAGCCGCGGCCGGCCGAGCTTGAGGAAATCCTCCTTCCCCTTCCAGTCCGGGCACTCGATGACGCCGACACTGTAGCCCTCGGCGTCGAGCACCCGGGCGATCATGCCGACGGGCGAGAGCGGGTGGTCCGCATACGGCTCCCCGCTGACGAGGATGACGTCGAATGCGGTCCCCTTCGTGGCGATCATCGCCCCTATTCTACACTAATCCCGCGGCAGGGCGACCAGGCTGAAAGCGGCGTTTGCGAGGAGAATGAACCCGGCGACGACCATGGGCACCTGGAGACCGGCACGGAACCCCAGCCAGGAGAAGGCCAGCGAGCCCGCCATATGGCCGGAGGTCTGCAAGGCGGTCAGGATCCCGGCGCTCCCGCCGATCGTTTTCTTTTCGAAGAGGCGCGAAATGTAGAGGACGACGAACGCGCCCATGAGGCCGTCCCCGCCCTCGTGCATGAACCGGAAGAGGAACGACAGCCGGACGTCGCCTCGGGTCATCAGGACAAGGCCGAGGCCGGAGAGCGTCATCCCCAGGAGGAAGAGGCGGCCGTTCACGACCGGATCGTACTTCAGCCGGCTGACCAGGAAAGCGGCCATGGCGAGGGCCAGGTAGGCCCCGGCCATGTAGAACGCGACGCCCGAATCGCTCAGCCCGAAGCGGGCCCGAAGGAACGGGCCATAGACGGTGCCTTCCGTACCCCAGTGGAGGGCCAGGACGAAAAGCAGGATCGAGAAGACGAGCGTTTTTTTATTGAATACGCTGTATTTGTAGTCCCGGATCGACACGGCCGTGAACTTCTCGTTTTCGAAACCGCGTATAGCGAGCGAGGTCACGGCCATCACGACCGCGAAGACCAGCAGGAGCGTCCGGAAACCCGCGAATCGGGTCAGGAGGCTGCCGAAGAAGAGCCCGGCCGGCGGTCCGAGCGAGATCCAGAAGATGTAGAGGCCGTACTTCCTGTTCGGATTCGTTTCCGATTCGTCCTTGTAATAGAGACTGTTGACCGAGACGTTGAGGCGTTGTTGGCGATACCGATGAGGAGGAACAGCACGGCCATGCCTGCGACGCCGCGGACGAAGCCGGCCAGGACGAATAGGACAGAGATGAAAAGGAGCGAGCCGAGGATGACCTTTTTCATCGACAGCCGGTCGTTCGTCCAGCCCGTCGGGAAGGCAAAGATAATGGGGGCCGCGGCGTAGAGAGAGACGATGAGGCCGATGGCCAGGCCGTCGAACCCGAGTTCCATGAAATGAAGCGGTGCCAGGAAGAAAACGGTCGTCACCGTCATCGTCCGGACGAAATTGAGGGCGTGGATGCGGCGCATCCCGGCCATTATACAAAAAAGGGGGCGGCGTTACCGCCGCCCCCGGTCCATCGCAATATTTTGGCTTGGCGTCAGCGCTTCTTCAGGTCGATGCTGCCGCTGAAGCTCTTGAGCTTGATCGTGGCCCCGCCCTTGCCGACCGTGCCGTGGATCTCGCGCGGCGAGATCTTACCGACGACCTGGATCTCGAAATCGCTGTCGATACTGCCGCTGAACGTGTTGGCCTCGAAGTCGAAGGTCGAGTCGGCCGGAATGGTCATCCGGACGTCGCCGCTATGGGCCTTGAGCTCGTAGCGGCCGCCGGCCTTGATCTTGCCGGAGTAGGTGATGCCGCCGCTGACGCTCTTGGCGCTGACCGTCTGGGCTTCGGAGACGTCCCGGAGTTCGATGTCGCCGCTCACGGCCTCGACCTCGATGGAGCCCTTGACCCCGGTCGCCCGGATGTCCCCCGAAACGGCCTTCAGGTAGACGTCCCCGACGATGTTCTCCAGGGTCAGCTCGCCGCTGACCAGGTCGACGTCGGCCCCCGCCGCACCCTTCAGGTCGACGTCCCCGCTGACGCAGCCGATCTTGGCCATTCCGCCGAGAGGCGCGACCATGACGTCGCCGCTGACCGACCTGAGCTCGACGGCGGCCTGGTCAGGGACCCAGACCTTGTAGTCAACGGAAACGTTGATAGAGTCGCCGCCCCAGAATCCGCCGCTTCTCTTCGGGTATTTCGTCTCGACCCGGACGAGGTCTGTTTCCTTGGTCACCTCGATCGTCACCTGGGCCGCGTTCTCCTTGGCCTTGGCCATTGAGCTCGCTTTCGAGGTCTTGGTCGCTTCGATCTTGACCTGGGCTTCCTTCCAGGTCGCGATCTCGATCCGGCCTGAGATGTTGTTCAAATAAAATTTCCCGTTCTTGGCCAGGGCTTCAGTCTTCGCAAAATTCTCCTGGTACTTTTCCTCGGCCATGGCCGGGGCGGCCACGAAGGCCAGTACAAAAGCCGTGCCCAGCAGTGCGGCCAGCCATTTTCTGTCCCTTTTTGTCATCATGATGGTCCTCCTTCTCGGTATCTCAGAGTATCTTCTTTACCTTGCCCCCGGTTTCCTGACCCTGTCTCTGAAGATCCAGGGCCGAATCGAGCAAGGTCACTTTTTGTGTATATGCAGCCAGCAGGTAGTTACGGGCCTGAAGGTCGTCCGGCTCGGCCAGGACGGCCGCCCGGCAGGCCTGGATCGTGGCGTCGATGACGCCGAGGTTGCGGTCGAACAACTCCACGACCTGGGGAGCCAGCACGCCCTTCTGCGAAGTGAAGGCCTCGTTGAGGGACTTGATGGCCTGCTGGTAGTAACCCTCGGCCTCGTCGAGCTTGGCCAGGGTGTACTTCTCGCCGGCCTCCGGACCCACCGGAAGCCCCTGACGCCCCAGGCGCGTGCCTATGATGACGCCGGAGACGACGAGGACTGCGGCCAGCACGGCAATGCCCGCGTATCGCAGGGCCGGGGCGCCCAGCCCGAAGAGCGGCCGCGGCTCGAGCGAGATGCCTTCGACGAGCGGCTTCACGTCCGCGGCGGCGAGCCCGGTCCGGATGTTGCGCCAGACCCGTTCGGACGGCTCGGGCGCGTCGAGTTCGGTGGCCCCGCCGACGATCTTACGGAGGTCCTCGAGCAGGGCGCGGCACTCGCCGCACGATGCGAGGTGGCGCTCGAGGCGGGCGGCCTGCCGCGCGGCGAGCTCCCCGTCGACCGATCGGCTGATGTATTCTTGTGCTCTATGGCATCTCATCGTCGTTCTCCCTCAGACGGCCTTTTTGTCCCGCAGATATTCGCGGACCTTGATCCTGGCCTTGAAGAGTTGTGACTTCGAGGTCCCGACCGCGCAGCCGAGCGTCCGGGCGATCTCTTTGTGCTTGAACCCCTGGACGTCGTGGAGGATGAAAACGCTACGCAACCGCGGAGCCAGGGTTTGGATGGCCTGTTCGAGCGGAACCCGAAGGTCTTTTTCCACGGCTTCGCTCGTTTGGTCCTCGACGTTCCCGCCGAAGTCGTCCAAGGACACGAGCTTTTCGCCCAGGACCTTTTTTTGGCGAAGGTAGCTGTAGCACGTGTTGAGGGCGATCCGGAAGACCCAGCCGGGGAACGTCCCCGCGTCGCGGACGTTTCGGAGGTTGGAGAAGATCTTCAGGAAGACGTCCTGGAGGAGGTCCTCGGCCACGGCCCGGTTCTGGGTGTGCCTGTAGACCAGGCCGAAAACGGGCTTCTTGAACATTTCATAGATGGATTCCACGGCGGCCAGATCGCCCGAGCGGCCCCGCTCGACAAGCTCAGCCAGGCGGGCCTTGTCGGCCGTCCCCCAGACGGACTTACCCCTGGTATCCCGCTCCATGCCTAGGGCTGCTTCCAGGAAGGATTCGTACTCCGCACGGAGGGTATTATCGCCGATTTGGCCTTGAATCGCCAGGACCAGGCTGTAAGCGTTCATTTCGTCCACACCCGTATAGATGAAAAAGCCGGGAAAAAGGTTGCCTGGGGCATGGCGGCCCCCGCCGGCCCGTAACCCCTCGATCAGCCCTAGCGGCGGGGCTCAGGAGTCCCGAGGGCGACATCGGCCTGGACGTTGGCTGATGGCGTAATCTAAAGGTCTTCCGGATTCAAGTTACCCGATTCCGGATCGGCGAGACATCGAGAACAAAAATGCTCCGGCCGTGCGTGCCGATCACCAGCTCGCTCGCCCGCGGATGAACGACGAGATCATAGACGGCCGCGGTCGGCAGCGAATTGCATAGAGAGACCCAGGTCGCGCCGCCGTCCAGCGTGGCATAGACCCCGAGATCCGTCCCGATGTAGAGGATCCCCGCTTTTTTGGGGTCTTCTTTCACGACGTTGACCGGCTCGTCGGGGAGGTTGCCCGCGATCGAAGCCCAGGTCCGGCCGTAATCGGTGGACCTGAATAGGTATGTCCGGAAATCGTCCTCGCGGTACCCGGTCAGAGCGGCATAGACCGTCCCCGCCTCGTGCCCCGAGGCTGTGACCCGGCTGACCCATTTCGAGGGGAGCCCCCGGACGATAAGAGTCCAGGTCTTTCCTCCATCCCGGGTCACCTGCAGGTTTCCGTCGTCGGTCCCGGCGTAGATGACCCCCGGCTGGAGGGGCGATTCCGAGACGGTTGTCAAGGTTCCATAGGGAATATTCCCCTGTCGTTCCGGACCGGGATTCGTCGAGAGGTCGGGACTGATGATCTCCCAATTCGCGCCTTTGTCGGTCGATTTGAAGAGCTTGTTTCCGCCGTAATACAGGGTCTTCGGATCGTGGGGAGAAATCACGAACGGGACCATCCAATTGTAGCGGAGCCCCGTTTCGGACGCGGGCGGCCGCGGCGTGACGTCGACCTGCTTGCCGTCGACCATGTTCTTCAAAAAGACCGTCCGGCCGGTGAAATAATAGATATTCGCTGCGTCGGTCGGGTCGGGCAGGGTGACGAATCCGTCGCCGCCCCCCCACCTGTCCAGATAGACCTGCTTCCAGAGGTTCGGGGCCGTGGGGTCGAGGCTGCCGGTGCTCGGTCCGACGACCGCGGCGTTGTCCTGGTTCCCGCCGTAGATGTTGTAGGGATCCTCCTCGTCGACCGCGACGGCATAAAACTCGGTGATCGGCAGGTTGTTATTCAAAAGCCACGTTTTCGTCCGGTCGTAGGAGAGATAGAGTCCGTGATCGGTCCCGAGAAGGATGCGGTCCGGGTTGGCGGGGTCGATCCACAGGGCGTGGTGGTCGAGCGGAAATTCGCGTTTTTCCTTGTAAAGCAGCGGGACGATCGTCCCCCCGATCTGGGCATAAGTCCGCCCCCCGTCCTTGGACATCAGAAAGCGGTTCCCGGCGACATAGATCTCGTTCTCATCGTCCGGGCATATTTTCATCAGGTTCCAGTCGTAACCGATGGTCGTGCCGAGATCGCCCGCGTTAACCTTCGTCCAGGACTCTCCCCGGTCGTCCGAGCGGTAGACTTCCCCCCGGATCGGCTGCGGCCGCGGGTCCCGGGCCTTGGGATCTGCCGGGCGAAGCGTTTCGTTATCGAGCAAAATGTAGAGGACCTTGGGATTCGACGGGGCGATCTCGATGCCGATCCGGCCCAGGTCTTTTCCGTCGGGCAGCCCGCGCGTGATCTTCCGCCAGGACTTGCCGGCATTCGTCGATTTATAGAAGCCGCTGCCGGCCCCGGCGGCGACATGCCCCCACGGTGTTCTGTCCCGTTCCCAGGCGGCGGCATACAGGATGTTCCGGTCGACGGGATCCATCTCGGCATCGATGACCCCGACCCGCTCATTGATATAGAGGATCTTGGACCAGGTCGTCCCGCCGTCCGTCGTTTTGAACAATCCGCGTTCCGCGTTCGTCGAGAAGTTGTGTCCGATCGCGGCCACATAGACGGTGTTTGGGTCCTTGGGATCGATGAGCACCCGGCCGATATGCTGGGAATCGTGAAGGCCCATGTTCGTCCACGTTTTACCGGCGTCGGCCGACTTGAAGACACCGGTCCCGGCATAAGAGCTCCGGGCCATCAGAATCTCGCCCGTTCCCACCCAAACGATGTCGGGATCCGACGGGGCGATGGCGATCTCACCGACGGCGAACGTCGATTCGTTCTCGAAGATCGGCGTCCAGGTGAGGCCGTTGTTGTCGGATTTCCAAACGTTTCCCGACCCTACGCCGACGTAGAGCGTGTACGGCCGGGCGGGATGAACCGCCAAACTCTGGATCCGCCCGCCGCAAAAAGCCGGCCCGACGGCGCGCCAGGTCAGGTCTTTGAAAGGAGATTCGGCCTTCAGCCGGAGATGACGGCCCCAGGACGTCAAGCGCGCCTTGGCGTCGGTGGGCTGGGCGAGGGCCGCGGTCGAAAAGAGTGACGCGGCCAGGGCAACGAGAATGAAGCGTTTGGAGTTCATGGCGACGAATGTCCTTTCAAGCGGTTCACGCGGTTTGGGTTGCGGACGGCAGCTTTTTCCCCATTATAACCGAAAATACCCGAAAAGCGTTATGGCTTGGCCGGCCTTTGCGATGGGGGGGCGCTCTCTTTCCGGCAGATTTCCGTTTGGACCTGTTCGGATCGGACCTCACAGCCTCTCAGAAATCGCGCGTCTCCGGCCTCATCAAAAGCGGACCTTGATCCCTCCCAGGACGACGAAGGACGAGACACCGAAATCCTCAAAGTCCGCCCTGCCGAGATTGCCGGAAAAGGCGCTTCCCTCGACGTTCAATCCGACTCTTTGAGTGAGCCAGAAGATGCTGCCCAGCGTGAATTGGACATAAGTATAGGTGCCAGCCTCCATATCAAGACAATTTTCCGATTCTCCATAGTGGACAGAGTTGAAGCGTCCCACAAAATATGGCTCAACGGCCTTGGACTTGTAGCTCAGCACAGGCCCTGCATAGGCGTAGGAACCGGAAGCGACTGCGCCGGCGCCCAGGACACCAGCCAACGAAAATCCCCTCTCTTTGTTGTTGATGATGAAGGAATATTTTCCAAAAACGCCAATGCTGGCGCTCTCCATCTGTACGCCGAGGTCAAAACCCGAAGACAGGCCTACGGCGATCGTAAAGGCGGGAAGTGCAAATGAGTCTTCCTGGTTGACGAAAGCCACCATTCCTCCGTCAAACTCGATCTTCCCCGTGCCCAGGGACCTAGCCGAAAAACTGTTCGAAAGCGGGGCTAGGCAACCCGAGGCCAAGAGAGCGAGCAGGATGACCATGGACGCATTCCGGTAGGACTTAGTCATTTCATTCCTCCCTTGAATCACGGATCATTACCGTTTCCTCATCGGATGCCGCGCTCAATATAGGGGAATCCTCATCGGGGGTTGTCAAGGATTTGTCAAAGAGTTGTCAATAGATCATGAGAGGAACGC
>Ga0268280_1000771_pt1 | contig 24247 bp, 18 predicted proteins | sample saktaG_9_FD_190139 | JGI IMG/M metagenome (GOLD analysis project Ga0268280, IMG submission 190139) | Saline water microbial communities from Sakinaw Lake, British Columbia, Canada - sak_2011_5_24_40m | ecosystem: Environmental > Aquatic > Non-marine Saline and Alkaline > Saline ... | reverse complement strand
GGATTACAGCACGCGCCAGATCCCGCGGGCGGAGGATATCCTGGGAAGGACGCTGGTCATGGGAATCGCCGTCCGGATGCCCGCCGAAAGGATGGATGCGATCCGGCGGGCGATTGAGAAAGCGGGGGAAACCATCTAAGGGCAAATTCTAAATTCGAAGCACGAAATTTGTCTCTACCTTCATACAAAAAACATGGAGACTGTGTATGATTGTTGTCACCGGCGGTGCGGGATTTATCGGGAGCGCTTTCATCTGGAAGCTCAACGAGGAGGGGATCGATAACATCCTAATCGTGGACAATATGGGCGTCTCGGAGAAGTGGAAGAATCTGGTCAAGCGGCGCTTCAACGATTATCTCCACAAGGAATCTTTTCTCGAGATGGTGCTCTCGGACAAGGTCCCCTTTCAGGTCAGCGCGGTCATCCACATGGGGGCCTGTTCCTCCACGACGGAGCGAAACGCCGAGTATCTCATGAGGAACAATTACCTGTACAGCCGCGCCCTGGCGGTCTGGGCGATGAAGAACAATGTCCGCTTTATCTACGCGAGCAGCGCCGCGACCTACGGCGACGGCTCCCTGGGATTTTCCGATGACGATGCCGTGACGCTCACGCTCCGCCCCATCAACATGTACGGCTATTCCAAGCAGCTCTTCGACGCGGGCATTCTGAAAAACGAACTGCAGAAGAGCGTGACGGGAATAAAGTTCTTCAATGTCTTCGGCCCCAACGAATACCACAAGGAAGACATGCGGAGTGTCATTCACAAGGCCTTCGGTCAGATCCGGGAATCGGGAAAAGTGCGGCTGTTCAAATCCTACAAGCCGGAATATCCCGACGGAGGGCAGGTGCGCGATTTCGTCTATGTCAAGGATTGCGTGGATGTCCTCTGGTGGATTTTCCAGAACCCCGGCGCGGCCGGGATCTACAACCTTGGAACAGGGAAGGCCCGAACGTGGAACGACCTCGTGAAGGCCGTCTTTGCCGCCATGGGCCGGGAGCCCCGGATCGATTACATCGAGATGCCCGAGGACATCCGCGGCCAGTACCAGTATTTCACCGAAGCGAAGATGGAGAAGCTCAGCGCGGCGGGCTGTCCCGTCCCGTTCCGTTCTCTCGAAGACGCGATCCGCGATTACGTGGTCAACCATCTGCAGCAGAAGGACCCGCACCTGTAATCAAGCTTTTTCTCTTATGGCTGATCGCTGAACACTGAAAGCTGATGGCTGTTGCATGAACGTTGTCTGCATCATTCCCTCTCGATATGAATCCTCAAGGTTTCCGGGAAAGCCCCTCGCCGATCTCTGCGGGAAACCCATGATCCAGCACGTCTACGAGCGGGCGCTGAAAGCACCCCTCGTCTCATATGCCGCCGTTGCCACGGATGACGAGAGGATCTTCAGGGCTGTGAAGGGATTCGGCGGGAATGCCGTCATGACCGCCTCAACGCATCGCTCCGGCACGGACCGGATTGCCGAGGCCGTCTCCGAACTGGGACTGAGCGATTCCGACGTGGTCGTGAACATCCAGGGGGACCAGCCCCTCTTCGAGCCCGTCCAGATCGAGGAGGTGGCGAGGCCGCTCATCGATGACGCGAACGTATACTTCTCCACCCTCATTTACCGGATCCGGAGAGACGAAGAGATCACCCACCCCAATGCCGTGAAAGTTGTCTTTGACAGAAATCATTTTGCCCTTTATTTTTCCCGGGCGACGGTCCCTCACGTGAGAGACAGGGGGATGCGGGCGGCGTACTACAAGCACCACGGGATTTACGCCTACCGGAAGTCTTTCCTCGTGACCTTCACGGGCCTGGGGGAAGGCGATCTGGAGCGGCTGGAAGCCCTGGAGCAGCTGCGCGCCCTGGAGCACGGGTACCGGATCAAGGTCGTGGAAACGGCGTACGATTCTGTGGAAGTGGATACGCCGGAGGAACTGGCGCGGGTGCGCGAAATCATCACGGGAGAGGAAAAGAAATAATTGTCCGCAACGACAGGTCATCCTTCGACAAGCCCGGAAGATGACAGATAGATTGTCTTGGTGAGCTCTTCGACAGGCTCAGGACAGGCTCTGTCGAACCACGAACCCCGGAACATGAAAATCATCGACTCCCACATCCATTGCGGTGTCCAGAATTCCCGTCTCCCCCTGGAAATCGTCCAGCGATATCTGGAGGAGGGTGATATCCAGGGCGCCTGTCTCTATGCTCCGGTGGAAGATATCTACGACCGCTCCGACTACCATTTCACGGATACGCCCGCCTGGATGGCCTGCCGCCGCCGTGCCAACGATTATCTGCTCGATATTCAGAAAAGCCACGAAGATATCTTCGCCTATTTCTTTGTCTGGAACGATTTCAGGAAAGAAGAACTGGCAAAAGGGTATAAGGGCGTCAAGTGGCACCGGCACGAATACGAACCCGTTTATCATTACGACGATCCCCGGTGCGAGGAATTCCTCCAGGAAGTCTACCGTCTCCAGATTCCTGTCGTTCTTGAGGAGTCCTTCGAAAACACCCGTTATTTTGTCCGGCGGGTGGCAGGGCGCACGCCCATCATCATCCCCCACATGGGAGGATTGAACGGCGGCTTCTCCGCCATCATGAATTCAGGGATCTGGGACGATGAGACGGTTTATGCCGATACCGCTCTCGCTTCGGGACGCGAAATAGAGGTTTTTCTGAAAAGGTACGGAAGCCGGAGACTTCTCTTCGGAAGCGATTTTCCCTTCGGAATTCCGTACAGCGAACTCCAGACCGTAAACCACCTGGGCATCGGCCGGGAGGACTATGAAAACATCGTCTGCGGGAATATTATGAGATTGATGAAGATGGGCGGCTGAGGCCTCCACTTCCCTCCTGTGAAAACCTGTTTTGGCGGGGCGGACAGGAGACACGATTTATAAACATTGGAGGTTCATATAGAACAATGGCCGGAAAATTTCGAGATACCCTTTTCCTTCGGTTCTTCACTTTTCTGAAGATTCCCCTTCTCTTCTATGTCAGGCCGGTGATAGAGGCCCTGGATGATGATCAATGCGTGGTTCGGATCCCGCTCCGGCGCCGGACAAGAAATCATATGAACGCCATGTACTTCGGCGTTCTCGCCGCGGGCGCGGACTGCGCCGGGGGCTTCATGGCCATGAGGCTGATTCAGAAAGATGGAGCACGGACATCGCTGCTCTTCAAGGATTTCAAGGCGGAATTTCTGAAACGGGCCGAAGGCGATGTTCTTTTTACCTGCGGAGACGGCGCGGCCATTCGCCGGGCGGTGGAGGAGGCAGCACGAACCGGCGAGCGTGTCAATCATCCCGTTCATGTCACCGCCACCGTTCCGTCCAGGTTCGGAGCAGAACCCGTGGCAGAATTCGAACTCACTCTCTCTCTGAAGACACGTTAACCCCTTCACATTCCATGCAGGCGCGCGGGGCGGAGGAAAGGATAGAACGATGGAAATTACGGAAGGCCTGCATGCCTTTATATGGCAGAACCCGCAGGCGAACAATACCAACACCTATTTCATCACAGGATCGAAGAATATTCTTATCGATCCCGGGCACCTTCAGCTTTTTGACCATGTCAGGACGGGCCTTGCCCGTCTCAATCTGGCCCCGGACCGGATCGATGCGGTTCTGCTGACGCACGGCCACGTGGACCACATGGAGGCGATGCAGCTTTTCCGGAAGCCGGCGCTGCTTGCCATGAGCCGGGAGGCCTCTCAATTCATAAGAGAGTGCGGGGGAGACGACCGCTTTGCCCCCGATTTTTTTCTCGGTGAAGGGAATCTCAGGATAGGCGACATCAGCCTGGATGTCCTTTTGACGCCCGGACATTCCCCGGGTTCCATCTCGTTGTACTGGCCGGACCGCAAGGCCCTTTTCACGGGGGATGTTATTTTCAGTCAGAGCATCGGGAGGACGGATCTTCCGGGAGGCAGCGGAAAGCTTCTGAAAGAAAGCATCCAGCGGCTGGCGAAACTCGATGTGGAATACCTGCTCTCCGGCCACGGGGGACCCGTTATCGGGGAAAAGGCCGTCCGGGACAATTTCCGGATGGTGGCGGATTACTGGTTCAGTTATCTTGAAGGCGACTGATCTGCTCTCGGAAATCCGTGAGGGTTTGCTGATAAAAGAGACTCCATTCTTCATCTCGGGAGAGGTCAGGGTGTACGGCGCTTCCGGATATGCCCAACTCCTCGAGCCGAAGCCGCGCTCTTTTCAGAAATTCCGGCTGCTCGGAGGCTATTCTGGTGTGAAAAGCCATTGAGGCCGCGAGGTAGGGGTCTTTTTTTATTCCAAGGAGCTTTTCAAGAACCTGATAGAAATTCTTGTTGTCTCCCAACGGGTTGATCTGTTCGATCACCAGTTCTTTCATGATCTTGCGGACCTCCTCTTCACGTCCCTTTCCAGCCCTTTCCATTTCCTTCTTCAGCGATTTCAGGTCTGAGAGGCCGTTGAGGAATTTCATCGTCCACCCCCGGAGATTTTCTTCCCTTTCCCTGCGCTGAAAGCTTTCTTTTTCCTCGGCCGTCATGGCGAGGTTCTTTGTCCGTTCGAGAACAAGATCCAGGGTGCTCTTAATCTCTGCCATTATAAGAATCCTTCAAGAAAGTGTTGTCCGTGAAGCCTGATAGAAGCCCGGGAAAGATACCGCAACTTCGAGCATTTTTCAAGGAGATATCAGGGATTTCCCAATAAAATCTTGACAAACCGTCTTGACTGTGGTTTAGAGGAGAGCTTCAAAATTTTAAAGGAATAAACATTATGAAGAAGACCTTAAGGAACACGACCAACACAAAACGGAAAAGGACACACGGCTTCCTTGTTAGAATGGCGACCAAGGGAGGAAGACTGGTCCTGAGCAGGAGACGGGCAAAGGGGAGAAAGAGACTTGCCGTTTGAGGTTCCCTCTGCGGGCAGGCGAAAGCCGGCGGGCGGGGCTGAACGGGACAAACAAGAAGGGCGGCCCTGTCTGCTTGAAGAGGATGAAAAGACAGTCTTTCGGCAAAGACGAGAGAATTCTGAAAAGGAAAGAATTTACAGCCGTTTATGATCAGGGGAGACGGCTTTCTTCCGAAAACTTCATCATTCTTTTAAGCCCGAATCAGTCAGGGATCAGAAGGCTGGGATTGACCGTCAGCAAAAAGGTCGGCATGGCGGTCCGGAGAAACAGGATCAAACGCCTTCTGAGAGAGTTTTTCAGGCAGAATAAAGACCGGCTCCCGCCGGGACAGGACATGGTCATCATAGCGAGGAAGGATACCTCTTCCAGGAAGTATGAAGAAGTGAGGCGGGAGCTTGAGGACCTCTTGATATCATGTACACGAGACAATTAGGGAAAATACTTATTCATTTAATTAAAATTTATCAGCTTGTTGTATCCCCCCTTTTTGCCCCCTGCTGTCGTTTTTATCCTTCGTGCTCCGAATACGCCATACAGGCCATCCAATTACACGGTCCTTTGAAAGGGCTGTATGTGGGCCTGAAGAGGCTGCTTCGGTGCCATCCCCTTTGTGAGGGCGGTTACGACCCCATAAGGTAATCAATGCAGAGGTATAGTCTGGAGGCTTTTTAATGGATAAAAGGACAATCCTTGCCATCGTTCTGGCTTTTACCGTGGTCATGATCTATCAGTTTTTCTTTGTAAAACCCATTCCGCAGAAACTGCCGGTCCCCGCTCAACAGGAAGGCCAGAAAGCCGTTGAGCCTTCGACGATGAAGACGCCCGTCCAGGCAGCCCCTGCCCGGGTCAGAACGCTCACGCCGCCCAAGGTCTCTGTTCCAGGACAGGATATCACGGTGGATACCCCTCTTTATTCCGCGATCTTCAATACGAAAGGGGCGGGACTCAAATCCTTCAAACTGAAAGAGTACAAGCAGGCGCTGGGAAAGGATTCGGAGCTCATAGAACTCGTAGAGGTTAAGGAAGGAATGACGCTTCCGCTCGCCGTCACCTTCCCGGACTCCAGCGTTCCTGTTCCGCCCGATGAGTCTTACAAGGCCGACACAAACGCGCTCGCCTTGACACAGGGGCAGGATGTCCGAAAGATCACTTTTTCGGTTGCTTATCCCGAGGGGGTAAGAATCGAAAAAACCTATACTTTCTATGGGGATAAATACCGCTTCGATCTGGATGTCAAGGTCTACAACAAGGCCGCCCTTAATCTGAACCAGAAGGCCCTCCTCTCCTGGAATCAATATGTGGATCCAAAACACGAAGAGGACAGCTACGGCCATCTGGGTCCTGTTTATGATATCAAAGGCGAGGTTGACACCGAGAAGGTCAAGAGAATGGAGACGAGAAAGGTCCTCGGACCCCAGGTGTCCTGGGGCGCTTTTGAGAGCAAATATTTCATCGCCGCCATGATACCGAAGCAGCCTTCCCTGACCAGCCTTGTCATGTCGAAAGATGTGAGGGACCTTTTTACCGTGAGCCTGGAAGGTCCCGGCAATCTTGTTCCATCCGGCCAATCAGCGGTTTTCTCTTACGCATTGTATCTGGGACCGAAAGAGTACCAGAACCTCAAGGCCGAGGGCGTGGGTCTTGAAAACGCCATCGATTTCGGCTCCTGGATCAAGTGGCTGGCCCTTCCTCTTCTCATTGCCCTCAATTTTCTTTACAAGTTTGTCCACAATTACGGCATTGCCATCATCATCATCACGCTAGCGACGAAAATCCTTTTCTGGCCTCTCGGCAACAAGAGCTACAAGTCAATGAAGGATATGCAGAAGGTTCAGCCGAAGATCACCGAATTGAGGGAAAAATACAAGAACGACAAGGCCCGTCTCAATCAGGAGGTCATGCAGCTTTACAAGTCACACAAAATCAACCCGCTCGGGGGGTGTCTCCCCATGGTAATTCAGATCCCCGTGTTCTTCGGCCTCTATAAGACACTCCTGTACTCCATTGAACTGCGCCACTCTCCCTTTGTTTTCTGGATCCAGGATCTTTCGGCAAAGGACCCCTACTTCATAACGCCCATTATCATGGGCGCCACCATGTTCTGGCAGCAGAAAATGACCCCGTCCATGGGGGATCCCATGCAGCAGAAGCTGATGCTGTTCATGCCCGTCATTTTCACTTTCTTGTTTCTGAATTTTCCTTCAGGGCTGGTGATTTACTGGTTGTTTAACAATATTCTCAGCATCGGGCAGCAATATTACATAAACAAGACCATGTCTTAAACGATGAGGTGTTTTGGATGAATACCCTGGAAATCGAAGGGAAAAACATTGACGAGGCCATAGAGAAGGCCTGCAGGGAATTCAATGTGCCCCGGGAAAAACTGAATATCGAGATTCTTTCCGAGGGATCCAAGGGTCTTCTCGGTCTGATGGGAACGAAAAAGGCGCGGATAAAAGCCAGCCTCCTGTCGCTGGATGTGGCGCTTGAAAAGGATTTTGAACCACCCCGGGAGATAAAGGAAGCCGCCCCGGCAAGAAAGGTCGTTGAACCGAAAAAGCCGTCAGCAGCCATTGAACCCGGTGAAAACGCGGTCGGGGAAGCGAAAGAACTCCTCCAGGGAATTCTATCGCGGATGGGCCTGAATTTTCCGGTGACCGCTGAAGAGACGGCAGAGGCCATCACCTTAAATATTAAAGGGGACGGGAGCGGTCTTCTCATCGGGAAGGGCGGCCAGACCCTCGATGCCATTCAATACATTCTGAATAAGGCGGTCGGCAAATCCGGCAGAGACAAGAGGATGATCGTCCTGGATACGGAGGAATACAGGGACAGACGGGATGAGTATCTTGTCGCCATGGCGGCAAAGCTCGGCGAGAAGGTCAAGAAGACAAAGAAGCCCCTGACCATCAATCACATGAGCGCCCGGGATCGCAGGGTTATTCACCTGGCCCTGAAGAGTGACGAGACCCTCACCACGAGGAGCCGGGGCGAAGGGGCGTACCGCAAGATCGTCATTCTGCCGAGTAAAAAGGAGTAATCCCTATCCGGTTAATTTCAATGGGGATCCAGGACACCATCGCGGCCATCGCCACGCCCTCGGGCGTCGGAGGCATCGGCATCGTAAGAGTGAGCGGCCCAAAGGCTGAGGAGATCGGGCGTCTTCTCTTCCGGCCGGCGAAAGATCCCTGCCCTTTTGCAACACACCATCTCTACCACGGGGACCTCGTTTCGCCTGAAACGGTATCCCTGCTCGACGAAGTCCTCATCACCCTCATGAGAGGTCCTCATTCCTTTACCGGCGAAGACGTCCTGGAGATCCACTGTCATGGCGGACCGGTGATCCTCCGGACGGTGCTGGAAGCGGTTCTCATGGCCGGAGCGCGCCCTGCGGACCCCGGGGAATTCACCCGGCGGGCCTTCCTGAACAATCGTCTTGATCTCTCCCAGGCGGAGGCCGTGGCCGATCTGATCATGGCAAAAACGTTGAGAGGACTTGACGCTTCCCTGGCTCAACTCAAGGGCCGCCTCTCGGAAAAGATCCATTCCCTGCGAGAATCCCTCCTGGAGGTTCTCGTTCTTCTCGAGGCGGACGTTGATTTTCCCGACGAAGACCTGGATGTCCTGCCCGTCTCCCGAATCGCCGGGATGATGGAGTCCCCGGCCGCCGAGATCAAAGCGATCCTCGAGACCTATGACGAAGGCAGGGTTTACAGGGAGGGCATCAAGACCGTCATCGCCGGAAGGCCGAACGTGGGGAAATCCAGCCTCCTGAACCGGCTGCTGGGGGAGGAGCGGGCCATCGTCACGCCGATTCCGGGGACCACGAGGGACTTTATCGAGGAGGCCATCCATATCGAGGGTCTCCCGGTCCGATTGACCGATACGGCGGGGATCAGGGACGCGGAAAATATGATTGAACAGAAAGGCGTCGAGAGGGTATGGGAAAAACTGTCCGGGGCCGACGCGGTCATCTTCCTTCTTGACGGGAGCGAGGAGCTTTCCGGTGAAGACAGGGATCTCCTGGAAAGTGTGGAGAAGAAAAAATGCATCGTGGCGATCAACAAATCGGATCTGCCGCAGCTCCTGACGGAGGCGGACGTTGCGAAGATGATGCCCGGCGTCAATCCCATCTGGATATCAGCCAAATACGGTGACGGCCTGGCTCAGCTCAAGGAGAAAATCCTGGCCCTTGCCGTGCGGGAGAGAAGCGATTCAGGAAACGATATTGTAATAGGCAGCCTTCGCCACAAAGCGGCCCTTGAAAGGGCCGCGGAGCTCGCTCTGAAGGCGAGAGAGAGTCTCCTAAGCGGGCTTTCTCCAGAGTTCGCCGCACTGGATATCAAAGAGGCCCTGCGTCATCTTGATGAGATCGTGGGCGAAACAACAAGTGAAGAAATACTGGACAGGATTTTTTCAGCCTTCTGCATCGGGAAATGAAAGGCATTTCAGCATTGAAGGGATTGCTTTTGTGTGTTAAGCGCGTAAGCGCTTCAATGCAGATTCGAAGCCTTGATTCCGGTGCGGAGATGAACCCCGTCCCGCCTTGACATCCCGCCGCTTTGCCGTTATCATCGCCTTACAAAAAAGTCCGGGATGACAATGCCTTCATGGAAACCTTTGCCTTAGCGGCGATCAGCTTCACCATCGCGATCTCTCTGCTGATCCGAAAGAAAAAAAATCCGCTCTATATTTCCTTCGCCGGTCTCTGTCTGGCCATCTTTCTTCAAAAAGCCGGGACGTTTCTTTCGGGTCTCTCGCCCCGTGTCGTCTTCGTGGTCCTTCACACGCTGGGAGCTCTCTCCGTTCCCCCGCTTCTTGTGGCTTTTACCAGCCAGTTTTTAGGGCGGGATTTTCTGCCGAAGCGGGCGGTCGTCCTCACCGCGGCGGGCAGTTTCATCATTCTGGCGACCTTTCTCTTTCCCTTCGGTGAGGCCTGCCGGGAACGTCTTTCTCTCTATTACATCCTCTTCATCCTGAGCGGCTGCTTCCTGGCGCTTCTGCTCTCTGTAAAGGGCAAGGCGGCCGCCGCGGACAGGAGACGGATGGCCTATGTGGCCGCTGCCTGCGTCTGCGGGGCGGCGCTCAGTATCACGGATGTCTTTTCTTCCCTGGGCTACGCGGTGCCCCCGCTGTCCGACATGGCCGTGGCGGCTCTCCTCTATTTTGTTCTGGTGATCATCACGCACTCGGAACTCCCCGAGCTTTATGAGTTCATGGCCAGGGCCCTCATCATCTCTATTCTCATCCTCTTTTCGACGACCGTGTTCTTTCTGGTGATCGGGCTTTTCGGAAAAGGGTCAACCCCGGCGTTCACCACGGTTTTCATGGCGGCTCTTCTGATCGTCATTGCCATGGATCCTTTGAGGCTCATCCTCAGAAAGGCCTTTGTATACCTCTTTCCAGAAAACAAGGATTTCTTTACGTCCCTTTACGGCTTCGGGGAGGAACTGGAACGGGAGAAGTCGGAGCTCCTGGAAGAAATGGCCACGGGACTCGCCCACGAAATCAGGAATCCCCTCGGGTCCATCAAGGGGGCGGCCCAGTATCTTCAGTCGGAGGTGGAGAGCGACGAGAGCCGGAAGCTCCTGGATGTCATTGTTGAGGAAGTGGACCGCCTGAACGGTGTGGTATCTCAATTCCTCGATTACGCGAAGCCTTACAGGCTGAATCTGAAAGCGCAGGACATCAATCCCGTCATTGAGAAGGCGGTTTCCGTCATCCGGGCCAACAACCTTTCGGAACGGATCGTCATCGAAACGGATCTGAATCCGGCTTTGCCGCTCGTCGATGTGGACGCCGAACAGATGATCCAGGTGATCATCAATATCGCCTTCAATGCCATTGAGGCCATGCCGGAGGGTGGGACCCTGATGTTCAGGACCTCCCGGATCGACAGCGAGAAGGGCGAGGCCATCGGCATCTCGATACGGGATACGGGGAGGGGCATTCGAAAAGAGGAGCTGCGGAACATCTTCAAACCTTTTTTCACGACCAGGGAAAGGGGGATCGGACTCGGCCTTGCCCTCTGTCAGCGCATCATAAAGAAACACGGGGGTTATATCCGGGTCAAATCCATCCCGGGGCAGGGAAGTATATTCTATATCCGCATCGGCGTCTAGCCCAGGCTGTCCAATAACGCACATCTGCGGCGTTGCGCTACGCCCCTCGTCATTCAACGTACGTGTGTGTACGCCTCATTCCTCGGGTCTTGCGCGCCTTGCATCTGCACGTTTTTGAACAGCCTGACGAAAAAGTGTTTAAGAACAACCTTTACGCTTAGAGACGAGCCGTTATATTTTTTTATCAGCGATAACAAGGACTTCATAACAGTTGCAACGGGATGGGAATTCGTGTAGCTTATCAACCTTCGGTTGATGAGATCGAATAAAAATGTTTATAAGCGCCCATGAAAAAGATACTGATTGTTGACGACGAAGCGAATATGCGGCTGGTGTTGAAGGCCATGCTGAGGAAAGAAGGGTATGATGTGGCCACGGCCGAAAATGGCCTGGAGGCCCTGGGCGTCCTCAAGGATCATGATGTCGCCGTCGTCGTGAGCGATCTCAAGATGCCGAAACTCGACGGCATGGGCCTTCTGGATCGGGTGGTCGAAGATTACCCTTCCACCCCTGTCATCATGATCACCGCCCACGGCACGGTGGCCACGGCGGTGGACGCCATGAAGAAGGGGGCCTTTGATTACATCACCAAACCCTTCGATCAGGATGATTTGAAAAGGGTCGTCAGGAAGGCCCTCCATACCAGCGCCCTGAATGAAGAGGAGTTCATTCTCAGTCCCGAGGATGTGGACCGCTGCGGCATGGTAGGATCCAGCAAGCCCATGATGGACATCTACGACACCATCAAGAAGGTCGCGCCCACGACAACAACGGTTCTCCTGACGGGAGAGACGGGCACGGGCAAGGATCTCATCGCGCACGCCATTCACAGGAACAGTCCCAGGAAAGAGAATCCCTTTATCCGGATCAATTGCGCCGCCATCGCGGAAAACCTGATGGAGAGCGAGCTCTTCGGTTACGAGAAGGGGGCCTTTACCGGCGCTGCCATGAAAAAGCCGGGGCGGTTTGAGCTGGCTCACAAGGGGACACTTTTCCTGGATGAGGTGGGTGAAATTCCGCGGGACATGCAGGTGAAGCTCCTGAGGGTGCTCCAGGATCATGAGTTTGAGAGAGTCGGCGGATTAAAGACCATCAAAGTGGATGTCCGGCTGGTGACGGCAACGAACCGGAACCTCCTGCAGGACGTGAAGGAGGGGCGATTCCGGGAAGACCTTTTTTACCGGCTCAATGTTTTTCCGATACACCTGCCGCCCCTGAGGGAAAGGAGAGAGGACATCCTCCCCCTGGCGGAGTATTTTCTTGATAAGCTCAACAGGAAGCTCGACCGGTCCGTCCGTCATATCGAAAAAGACGTCCAGGACCTTTTTGTTTCTTACGACTGGCCGGGAAATGTCCGGGAACTGGAGCATCTCATGGAAAGGCTCGTCCTCATGGCAAAAGGGGACGCCATTGCCGCGGAAGACCTTCCCCCGGAGGTGAAGGCTCCCCCGGTTCCGCCGCAGGGGAAAATCGAGAAGCCCTTCAAAGATTTCATTAAAAGCCAGACAGAGGAAGTCGAGAGGCAGATGATCATCAGGATTCTGGAGGAGTGCGGCGGAAACGTGACACGGGCGGCCCAGCAGCTCGGCCTCAGCCGCAAGGGACTGCAGCTGAAAATGATCAAGTACAATCTGCGGAAATAGGAGTTCCATGGTCAACAGGATCGAAGTCGGTTTCAGGAAAGGCGTCCGGGACGCCCTGGGCGAAAAAGTGCGGCGGCGGATCATCGAGAACCTTCACATGGATGTGGAGGACGTGCGGACCGTTGATGTCTACACGATAGAAGGCGATCTGAGGAAAAGAGAGTTGACAGCCGCTGCCCGAGGTCCCCTTTCGGATCCCATCATCCAGCGCCACGCCGTGAACCGGGGGCTGGCAGATGGTTTTGACTGGCTCATCGAAGTGGGGTTCAGGCCGGGCGTGACGGACAACGTGGGGAAGACGGCGCGGGAGTCCATAGAACTTGTTCTCGGCGACCGGCGGGACGGCAGAAGCATCGGCGTCTACACATCCAGGCAGTACATCATCCGGGGTGGGATCGGGAGAGAGGAAGCGGAGCGGATCGCGTCCGGACTCCTCGCGAACGATCTCATCGAGCGATACGACATCATCAGCGGGAAAGACTGGAACCCCGCGAAGGGAATGCCGGCCCATGTTCCGAGGGTCATGGGGGAAGACGATATCCGGGTGGAGGAGATCGATCTCCAGGTGAGCGGGCGAGAACTGCTGGAGATCAGCAACAGGCGCGTCCTGGCCCTGAGCCTCGCAGAGATGAAAGCCATACGGGATTATTTCCGGAGCGAAGCGGTCCTTCGGGAAAGAAGGGCCTTCGACCTCGGGGAAAGAATCACCGACGTGGAGCTGGAGTCGCTGGCGCAAACCTGGTCGGAGCACTGCAAGCACAAGATATTCAACAGCCGCATCACATACGCGGAGGGGGAAGGAAAAAGCATCGTCATTGATTCCCTCTTTGACACCTTCATCAAGGGTTCCACCCGGGAGATCCGTGAGAAAATGGGGGAAGAAGACTGGTGCCTCTCCGTGTTCGTGGACAATGCCGGCGTCATCAAATTCAACGAGGACTACAACCTCGTTTTCAAGGTGGAGACCCATAACTCGCCCTCCGCGCTGGATCCGTACGGCGGTGCTCTCACGGGGATCGTTGGCGTGAACCGTGATCCCTTCGGAACCGGGAAGGGGGCCAGGCTGATATTCAATACGGACATCTTCTGCTTCGCCTCTCCTTTCTATGACAAGCCCCTTCCCAAAAGGATTCTTCATCCGCGGCGCATCTATGAAGGGGTGCGCGAGGGCGTGGAGCACGGCGGCAACAAGAGCGGTATCCCCACCGTGAACGGCTGCATTGTCTTCGACGACCGTTTTCTCGGCAAGCCGCTGGTCTACTGCGGAACCGGCGGGATCATGCCCGCCCGGCTTGATGGGGAGCCCACCCACACCAAGGACATTCGTCCCGGAGATGTCATCGTCATGACGGGAGGCCGGATAGGAAAGGACGGCATCCATGGCGCCACCTTCTCATCCGAGGAACTCCATGAGGGCTCGCCGGTGACGGCGGTCCAGATAGGGGATCCCATCACCCAGAAGAAAATGACCGATTTTCTGCTCCTGGCGAGGGATCGCAATCTCTACCGGGCCATCACGGATAACGGCGCCGGCGGCCTGTCCTCCTCCGTGGGAGAAATGGCCCGGCTTCCGGGCGGATGCGAGATCGATCTTCAAAAAGCCCCCCTGAAGTACCCGGGACTGCAGCCCTGGGAGATTCTCCTTTCGGAAGCCCAGGAGAGGATGACCCTGGCGGTGGATCCGCGGAAGGTGGACGCCTTCGTCCGGCTGGCGGAGAAAATGGGGGTGGAGGCCACCGTTCTCGGACGCTTCACCGATTCGGGGATGTTCCACGTCCTTTATGGAGAAAAGACCGTCGCCTGCCTGAGCATGGCCTTTCTCCACGACGGGGTCCCGCAGCTCGAATTGAAGGCGGCGTGGGTCGCCCCGCGCCATGAAGAACCCGGTTTCCCGGTACCCGCCGATCCGGGCAAGGCGCTGAAGACGATGCTCTCGCGGCTCAACATCTGCAGCAAGGAATCGGTGGTGCGGCAGTACGATCATGAGGTTCAGGGGGGAAGCGTTGTGAAGCCCCTCGTGGGCGTCATGAACGACGGTCCCGGGGACGCGGCCGTCATCAGGCCTCTTCTGGACTCTTTTGAGGGGATCGTCGTGGCGAACGGCATCTGCCCGCGCTACAGCGATATCGATACCTATCACATGGCTGCCTGCGCCATCGACGAGGCCGTGCGGAACACCATCGCCGTGGGCGGCTCTCTCGGCCGGATCGCCGGACTCGACAACTTCTGCTGGTGCGATCCCGTCCAGTCCGAGAAGACGCCGGACGGCGAGTACAAGCTCGCCCAGCTCGTCCGGGCGAACCAGGCCCTCTATGATTACACCCGGGCTTACGGGGTTCCCTGCATCTCCGGGAAAGACAGCATGAAGAATGACTATCAGATTGAGGAGACCAAGATCTCCATCCCGCCGACGCTGCTCTTCTCCACCCTTGGAAAGATGGACGACGTCCGAAAGGCGGTGACCATGGATGCCAAGGCGGCGGGGCATCTTGTTTACGTTCTCGGGGATACCCTTGCGGAGCTGGGCGGTTCCGAGTGGTTCGCCATGAACGGGTATGTGGGGAATGAGGTTCCAAAGGTCGACGCGAAAAGAGCGAAAAAAATCTACTCGGCCCTGAGCCGGGCCATCGACGCGGGGGCTGTGGCGTCCTGCCATGACTGTTCCGACGGGGGGCTGGCGGTGGCTCTGGCCGAGACGGCGTTCTCAGGGGGCTTCGGGATGGCCGTGGATCTGGCTCGAGTTCCCGCGCAGGGAATCAACCGCGACGATTATCTCCTCTTTTCGGAATCCCAGAGCCGGTTCGTGGTGACCATCGCGCCGGAAGCAAAGGATGTCTTTGAGTCGATGCTGCAGGGAAATACCTTCGCGGAGATAGGCGAAGTGCTTGTGGAGCCCGTCTTCATTGTAAAAGGAATGAAGGGCGGGGAGATTATTGAAGAGGATATTTACGCTTTGAAAGAGGCGTGGCAGAGCCCGCTGAGGTTCTAGTCAGGTTTTTGAAAAACAGATTTTTTGTCCCGTTGTTCTCATTTCCGTGAAACTTGTCCTCAACCTGATTAGGGAACGGGAATACATGGATGGTTCGACAAGTTCACCATGACAGCAGAGAGACTGGATCCCCGCCTCCGCGGGGATGACAAAATGGAGGCAGGGGGCGACATTCTGGCGGCAATTGAGTGTTTTTCAACAACCTGCCGAGCGTAAGCACCGGGACAGGGGTTCTGAAAAAGCGAATAGAAATTTTTCGGGTCACCATTCTTATCGCAGCGCAGTGGCCGCAAGTTCAATGTTTGAGCCCGCTGCAAGCGGGCGAGTTTTGAACTTGCAGCGGAGCGAGATTTAGAATGGTCGAAACAATTTCTCCTGAGCGTTGAGGAATCCCTGTCCCGGGGAAGACCTCATTTCACTTTAGAAGGTGTGCGATGGCGAGAAGAGTCAGATCGATTGTGTTGACGGGCAACGGGACCAACTGCGAGAGGGAGATGGCTCACGCCTGCCGCCTCGCCGGCTCCGACGAGGTGGATATTGTCCATATCAGCGAGCTTCTGTACGGTGAGAAGCGCCTCGATGGCTATGATTTTCTGAACCTGCCCGGCGGCTTCCTGGATGGGGACGACCTGGGGTCGGCCAAGGCCGGCGCGAACAGGATCATCCACGCGGGAATCAAGGGAAGCGGCGAGAAGCTTTCGGACCAGTTTTTCCGTTTCATTCGCGACGGCAAACTCATCCTCGGGGTCTGCAACGGTTTCCAGCTGATGGTCAAGCTGGGACTGCTTCCCGCCTTCGACGGCGATTACCTGAACCAGACGGCGACACTCACCTTTAACGATTCCGGGCGATTCGAAGACCGGTGGGTCTATCTCAATATCTTGAGGGACACCCCCTGTGTCTTTACCCTGGGCATCGAGCGGATGTATCTCCCCGTGCGGCACGGTGAAGGCAAATTCGTCACGAAAAGCAGGACGGTTTTGAGGAGGCTGCACCGGCAGAGGCAGGTGGTTGTTCGTTACAGCGATGCGGAATGTCGTGACGCCGTCATGGAATATCCGCTGAACCCCAACGGATCGACGGATGCCATTGCCGGCATCTGTGACGAGACGGGCCGGCTTTTCGGCCTCATGCCCCACCCCGAGGCCTACCTTCACCGAACAAACCATCCGCGATGGACCCGGGAAAAACTGCCCGAAGAAGGGATGGGCCTGGTCCTTTTCAGAAACGCCGTCGATTTCATCCGGAGTCCGGAATTCTGATTTCCCCGCACATAATGCAGGCCCGCTCAGCTTTGCCCGGATTGGCGGGCCAGCGAGGCCTCGATGAATTTTCTGAAGAGCGGGTGGGGCCTGTTGGGTTTTGATTTGAATTCGGGATGAAACTGGCAGCCCAGGAACCAGGGATGATCCTTGATCTCCACGATCTCCACGAGATGCCTCTCAGGAAACGTCCCGCTGATGTACAGTCCCTTCTTGACCATGACATCCCGGTAGGTGTTGTTGAATTCATACCGGTGCCTGTGCCGCTCATGGATTTCCATTTCACCGTAAGCCTCAAAAGCGAAAGACTCACTCTCTAGAATACAGGGGTAGGATCCCAGCCGCATGGATGCGCCTTTTTCCGTGACGCGCCGCTGCTCCGGCAGGAAATCGATGACCGGATTGGGCGTGGTCTCGTCAAACTCGGTGCTGTTTGCTCTTTCGAGTCCGCAGACATTTCTCGCGAACTCCGTGACGGCCATCTGCATTCCAAGACAGATGCCGAAGAAGGGAATGCGGTTAACCCTGGCATGCTCGATCGCCTGGATCATGCCCTCAATGCCCCGCTGGCCGAAACCACCGGGAACAAGAACACCGTCCGCCCCGTTCAGCAGGTGGTCGAGACCTTCGCGCTCAACTTTCTCGGAATCCACGTAGCGAAGGGTGACCCGGCTGTCGTTGGCGATGCCGCCGTGAACAAGGGCCTCGCTCAGGCTCTTGTAGGAATCCACCAGGTTCACGTATTTTCCCACGATGGCGATGGTCACTTCGTGCCGCGGATTCTTGACCTTCTCCACCATGGCGTTCCATTCTTCCAGGTGGGGCTGGCCCGTCCATATATTGAGAAGGCTTACGATCTTGTTGTCCACCCCCTCCTGATGGAAGATGAGGGGAACTTCATAGATGCAGGTGACGTCCTTGGCCGTGAAGACGGCCTCGATCTCCACGTTGCAGAAAAGGGAGATCTTGGCCTTGATTTCCTGGGAGAGGAAATTTTCCGTCCGGCAGAGCAGGATATCGGGCTGGATGCCGATTTCCCGCAGGGCCGCGACACTGTGCTGGGTCGGCTTTGTCTTCACCTCGCCCGCCGTCTTGATGAAGGGGACCCAGGTCAGGTGAATGAAGATGGCGTTTTCCCTCCCCGCCTCGTTGCGGAATTGCCGCACCGCTTCCAGGAAGGGGAGGCTCTCGATGTCGCCGACCGTCCCGCCGATTTCCACAATGGCCACATCGGTTCCCTCCGCGGCCTTCCGGATGTAATCTTTGATCTCGTTCGTGATGTGGGGGATCACCTGGACGGTGCCGCCAAGATAATCGCCTCTCCTCTCCTTGGAGATAACGGAAAAATAGACCTGGCCCGTGGTCAGATTGTTGGCCTTTCCCATCGTGGCGCTGGTGAAGCGTTCGTAATGACCGAGGTCGAGGTCCGTTTCCGCGCCGTCGTCCGTCACGAAGACCTCCCCGTGCTGGAACGGGTTCATGGTTCCCGGATCGACATTGATATACGGGTCGAGCTTCTGGTGGGTAACCTTCAGGCCCCGCGATTCCAGGAGACAGCCGATGGAAGCTGCCGCGAGACCTTTCCCGAGAGAGGACAGGACGCCGCCTGTCACAAAGATGAATTTCGTTCTTCTCATGCCTTCACCTTCTTTTGTGTTACTCCCATTCTATGGTACTGGGAGGCTTGGTACTGATATCGTATACGACGCGATTGACCCCCTTGACCTCGTTGACGATCCTGCTCGATATGGCCTCCAGGACGTGGTGGGGAAACTTGACCCAGTCCGCCGTCATGCCGTCGGTGCTCGTGATGGCCCGGACGGCGATGACATTTTCATAGGTTCTTCCGTCTCCCATCACCCCCACGGTTCTCACCGGAAGAAGGACGGCGAATTCCTGCCAGACCTCGCTGAACATACCGGCCTTCAGAATCTCCTCGCGGACAATGGCGTCTGCCTTTCGCACCATTTCGAGGCGTTTCTTCGTGATCTTCCCGAGAATCCTGACGGCAAGACCCGGCCCGGGAAAGGGGTGCCGATCCACGATGGACGGCGGGAGATTCAGTTCCCGTCCCAGCTCGCGGACCTCATCCTTGAAGAGGACGCGGAGGGGTTCCACGAGGGTCATGTTCAGCTTATCGGGGAGCCCGCCCACGTTGTGGTGGCTCTTGATCACGGCCGAAGGGCCCCCGAAGGAGGATTGGCTTTCAATCACGTCGGGATAGAGGGTGCCCTGGGCCAGGAATTTGATACTGCCGAGCTTCCGGGCCTCTTCCTCGAAGAGACGGATGAATTCAAAGCCGATGATCTTCCTTTTTCTTTCCGGATCCGTCACGCCCTGCAGCTTTTTCAGGAAGCGCTCCCGGGCGTGGATGATGCGGAAATTGAGATGGTAATGGTCCCGGAAGGTGCGGACCACTTCGGCCGCCTCCCCTTCCCGGAGAAGACCGTTGTCCACAAAGATGGAGATGAGGTTGTCCCCGACAGCCCTGTGAAGGAGTACGGCGAGGACGGAGGAGTCCACACCGCCGCTCAACGCGCAGAGCACACGCTCCTGACCGATCTGTTCTCTCAGCTTTGCCACGGTGTCATTGACGAAAGACCCCATGTTCCAGTCAGGTCTGCAGCCCGAAATGTCAAAGAGAAAATTCCTGATCATGGTCAGGCCGTTTACCGTGTGGACGACTTCCGGGTGAAACTGCACCCCGTAAAGGTTCCGATTTCTGTGTTCCATGGCGGCGACGGGAGAGTTCGGGGTCACGCCGGTGATCTCAAAACCCGGCGGGAGGCGGGTGATCTGGTCGCCGTGGCTCATCCATATTCTTTGATTTTCCCCGATGCCGGCGAAAAGAGGCGAGCTCTTCCCGCGTTCGGTCAGCGTCAGATCCGCCCTCCCGTATTCCCTCAGAGGAGAGGATGTCACGGTTCCTTTCAACTGGTGGGCCATGAGCTGCATGCCGTAGCAGATTCCGAGGATAGGCACGCCCTGATCGAAGAGCCCTTCGCGACTTCTGGGAACCCCCTCGTCAAAGATGCTGGCCGGACCGCCGGAGAGAATGATCCCCCGCGGTTTTTTAGCCATGAGCTCTTCGAGATCGATATCGTGGGGAAGGATCTCGCAATAGACGCGGCATTCCCGGACGCGCCGGGCGATGAGCTGATTGTATTGTGAACCGAAATCAAGAATGGCTATCATCATCTACTTCTCTTCCAGTGCTTTTCGTATTTTTGTCGCGATGAATTCCACAGACTCACCCAGCAGGGTTCCAATGGGTAGCCTGTCGAGGTAGCCGTCGTCCCAGGTGAGGTTGTATTCATGGATCATGTTTCTCACATCGTTGTAACGGTCTCCGAGGACGGCGGCCTTTTCCTTGGCGGAGAGGGACTCATTGAACTCCACATGAACCAGGAGAAGGTTCCGGACACCGGGCTTGTTTCCGAGCAAGGGGATGATCGTGATGGCCGCTCCGTCGGATTTCCCGTAACCCGCGAAGATATTGCCGGCTCTCACAATCGTCCGCTTCGTGCCCATGAGCCTCTTCGACGCTTCGGCCCTCGATTTCATCTCAAGCGATACGCCCTCTCTCTGACGGATGGCAATGGTGGATGTGTCCAGAGGGACGCCTTCCTCGTCCAGATGGTTGATATCGTATAACGTGTATCCTTTGATTCTTGACACGGCACGCTGAATCCGGTTCAGAGCCAGGATGTTCTGTCCTTTCAGGTTTCTTTCCGGGAATCGGAGCGCCTTGAGGATGTCGAAGAATGGACCCCGGAGCACTTCTTCCTTCCTGCTCGTCCCGACGGTCACGGTTTTTGCCTGGTGCCGGATGGCGTCAATGGGCCTCGAGAGTTCGTCTACCGCGTGACCGAGAGCGACGTTCAGGAGTTCGATGGGATTCGCCGTATTGTCCCCGTTGAATTCCGCCCAGTAGTCTTCGAGAGGGAGCTTGCCGGAGGCGTATTTGACCAGGAGGGAAATGTCCGAGATGGTTTTCACGCTGGTCGGAGAAAAGGCCCCCCTGTTTCGGAGTTCATTGAACCTCAGATAAAAGCGGTCCAGGGTCAAATGAAGGTTCTTGTCTGCCAGCCTCTCATAAAGGGAATAGGCCTTCCGGTCCTGGCGGACCATCTCAAGGCTCAGGACATTCCGGAATTCCTGGAAGAAGGAGGAGTCTTCATCGATGCTGCAGGCGGCGTAATAACCCCAGAGGTGTCCGGCCATGGTATTGAGAATGACGGGGAGCGGCATCGGGCCCGCCGGAAGATAGATGACGGAATCGGCAATCTCTTCGAAGCGATGTTCTCCTTCATCGGTGAAGACGACCACCCCGGCCCTGTGGGCCTTGAAGATGGAGACATCCTTGATGATATCGCCGAGGACGGATTCCGGGCTTCCCGAAGCGCATACGATGATGAGCGGCTCCGCGGAAAGATCAATGTGCTTTTTGTCTTCGACGATATCCGAAGATATGGTCTTGTAACACAATTCACTCAATTTGATCCGGATTTCATCGGCGGCGACCTTGTTCGGCCCGCTGCCCACGACGGCCCAGTACTTTTTTCTCCTGGTGATGTCCCAGGCGGACTCTTTTATCTTCGCCGCTTTTTCCAATACCCTGCTCATGAGGCCGGGCGCCTGTTCGAGGGCTTTGAGTTCGCCCTCGATCACATCGTTGCCGAGACCCAGCATCTGGCCGATGCAGAGAGCCAGGATATGACCGGCCACAATCTGGGAGTAGAAGGCCTTGGTGGAGGCGACGGACATCTCGATGTCCCGGCCGTCGCTCGTGTAGAAGACCCCGTGGGCCCTGTGGGTGATGTCCGACTGCCTGCGGTTCACGATGGCGATGACAAGCGCCCCGCGTTCCGCCGCCATGGCGACCGCCCGGTTGGTATCCGTGGTTGTCCCCGACTGGGTGATGGGGATGACCAATGTATCGCTCAGGTCGTCCGCCAGCGCGAATCCGCTGAGTTCCGAAGCCTTCTTGGCTTCCACGGTAAAATGCTTTCCCTTCAGATAGCGGGCGAAACCGTCGGCGACGGCCGCCCCCGCCACGGCAGCCGTCCCGTGACCGATGATGACAATATGCCGGATCTTCTTCCCGGCCAGGTCTCTCCTCAGCCGCGGCGGAAGAATGTCTTCTCCGAGATTGAACGTGACTTTCCCGTCCTGTGAAACGCGGTACTTTCCTCTCAGGGTCTTTCTCACGGAGAGGGCAGATTCCGATATCTCTTTCAGGAAGAAGTGCGGATGCGGTCCCCGGTCAATGTCGCGCGTCGTGATCTCTGCCTGCTTTTCGTCGCTTTTCGAGAGGAGAAGCGGCGTCCCGTCATAATAAAGCGCCTGAATTCCCGAGAGCCCTCCCCGCGGGGTTTCCTGAAGAACGAATATCTGGCCTCCTCCACCGCTTTCCCCATCCATCTTGATGAAGCGGGGCGTTCCTTCCACCAGGCCGTACAGTTCCGAGGAAAAGATGTACTTGTCTTCACAGATACCGACGTAGATGGATTGACCGCTGCCCTTCAGAGCGAGAAAAACCCTGCCGGGTTCCAGATCGCTTGTCATGGCGATGGCGTGGGAACCCTCGAAATCGCTCACGGCCAGACGGAAAGCTTCCGTGAGGTCATGGCCGGCCAGGAGGTGTTTCTCGATTTCCAGCGGAATGATTTTCGTGTCCGTTGTCAGCTCCGGGGCGATGAGGGGCCTGTCACCCGCCTCCAGATCATTCCGGAGGGCCTGGTAGTTGTCGATGTCTCCGTTCAGGACCACACTGATGGACCAGTCCCCTTCTCCGTAGCGGGGGTATTTTTTCAACGCCCGTGGAATCATCATGAGGTCAACGGCCTCCATGGAGAGGGAAAGGCCGCACATTCCTCCCGGCGGGATGGGCTGGGAGCCTTCCGCGGCGTTGAGCGGGGTAAAATTATTGATGGGGTGGCAGTTCTCTTCGGTGATGGACCCCACGGAGGCCCAACGCGTGTGGGCCACGGATGACAAGGGCACGGCTTCACTCCGGACAAACTCGTGGAAGATTTCATCAGCCCTGATCATTTTTCTCAACTCACGGACGTTTCTTCCCAGTTCGCCGATCACGGAAGCCGTCTTATAGGTAAAACTCAGAAGGACCTCTCCATCCGGGCCGCCCGGGCAGGATAGATGAACGGATCCGCTCAGCAGATCCCCCCCGCCGATCCGCTTCAGGAAATATTCATGAAGGGTTTTCCTGCGCAGGGACTCCAGGGTTTTTTCAAAGCTCCTGCTGTCCGTGAAGGTGAAGGCGATCTGGATTCCCGCAGAGTCCCTCCCTCTCACCTCGATACGGTCCAGGCAGTTCAGCAGGTAATTGACCTGGGCATAAATCCTGAAGCCCCCACCGGACACCTCCCGCGTACCCGATAGGTCCTCGATTTTGGATAGATTGTCCAGAATGTCTCTTTCCAGGCTCCAGCAGATATCCTTCAGGAGGATGAGACGGCTGTTGATCGTCTCCAGGGACTCTGTCGAAAAATGATCGGCCTTTTTCTCCAGCAGTTTATCCTCCCGGAGGATAAAGGCGTTCATCTCTTTTGAGAGATTGTTGAGACTCCTGGCCTTTTCGGTTCTGGAGAAAATATTCTCAAAGACACGATCCTCTTTCAAGCGCAGAACAGCCCTGTTCATTTCGTCGAGCGTTTTTCGGGAGACAAGATAGGATTCGGGATGGACGCCCCCGGAGAGACCTTTTTCCCGGATCGCCTTGAAGTGCCGCAGGATCGTTCCGGCGGGATCCGCGCTCCTGCCTTTTCGAGACCCGGTCTTGAAGGTGACGATGCCCGCAAGTCCGCAGAAGAGATGACAGGGCCGGACGGGGAAGATAATCATGGAAAACGAAGGAGCCCCGAGCGGATCCACGCCGACATAAATCCTGACATTCAGGAAAAGGAGTACCCGGTGAACGAGGGATTTCAGCAGGCGCCCGAAACGTCCCCTTTCTGTTTGCGCGTGTTTTTTCTTACCGTTCACTTTCACCATTCACTTCACAACGCCCTGAGGCGACCCGATCCCCGCGGAAGCCCGCTTCACGATGTCGTCCAGAACGGCCTGGAGCCAGGCTGTTCCAAGCGCCACCTCTCTTGGAAGAAGACCCTGAATGACACGGATGTAATCGGGCCCTTCTTTCAGTATGCGATTCTGTATGACGCCGATAAAGGCATCCCGTTCCCGCACCGCCGTCTTCTCTTCGATTTTCGAAGTGAAGCAGACCACGAGTTCGGGCCACCTGATGCTCTGAATGAAGGGATGCGCCGCCGCCGATTCGACGAACTCCCGGAGGCGCTGAAGCCTTTCAA
>Ga0268280_1000769_pt1 | contig 24261 bp, 21 predicted proteins | sample saktaG_9_FD_190139 | JGI IMG/M metagenome (GOLD analysis project Ga0268280, IMG submission 190139) | Saline water microbial communities from Sakinaw Lake, British Columbia, Canada - sak_2011_5_24_40m | ecosystem: Environmental > Aquatic > Non-marine Saline and Alkaline > Saline ... | reverse complement strand
TTACTTGTTCCTCTGTAAAATAATATATTCCCATTTCATCACCAACTTCCTTTTGTCTCTATTATAAAGTAAAAACCCTATAGTCACAGTCTTTTTTCAAAGAGTCCGTTCTATAGGGTACATTTTATTTATCCTTTGTTGAGTCTTTTTTTATGCATTATTTTAATGCTTCCGTCAAATCTTAGTATGACTAGATTTTAAAGTTGCTTTTGCCTTTTCCCTTTCCAACTGTTGGATCTTCTTGGGAATTTTGAAGCGAGGAAGTCATATTATCCATCGATTGCGGAGTCATTCTAGACATCTGTTTCATCATTTTCTGTTGTTTTTCCAACATTCCGATCAGGCGGTTTACTTCTGTGGTGCTTCTTCCTGATCCGCTTGCGACCCGGTTTCTTCTTGAGGAACTGCGTTCCAGAAGTTCCGGTTTCTTTCTTTCCTCGGGTGTCATCGATCTGATCATTGAATCGATATAGACAAGTTGCTTGTCATCGACTTTATCCGAATTTGCGAGTTGTGACATTCCCGGGAGAAATTTCAGGATTCCCGATAAAGCCCCCATTCTTTTGATCATTTTTAATTGTTTCAGCAAATCATTGAAATTGAAATTGCCAGAGATCATCTTTTCCATCATTGACATTGCTTCGGCCTCGTTCATCTCTTCGGTGGCTTTTTCGACCAAAGTCATGACGTCCCCCATGCCAAGGATTCTTGAGGCCATCCGTTCGGGATGGAAGATTTCAATATCATGGAGTTTTTCGCCGGTTCCGGCAAATTTAATTGGAACTCCGGTGACTTTGCGAACAGAAAGTGCAGCTCCGCCTCTTGTGTCTCCATCAAGTTTTGTCAGGATGCATCCGGTCAAATCCAGGATTTCATGAAAAGCCTTGGCTACATTTACTGCGTCCTGCCCTGTCATGGCATCGACTGTCAGAAGGATTTCTTCTGGTTTGACAATTTTCTTGATATCGACGAGTTCATCCATCAGCGTTTCGTTGATATGCAGCCTGCCTGCAGTATCAATAATCACTAAGTCAAAGCCTTCTGTTTTTGCGTATTTCAAAGCCTCGGAAACAATTGTTTGGGGCTTGGTCTTGTCTCCCATTTCAAACACGGGGATATCTAATTGACCGCCAACGGTTTTCAGCTGTTCAATGGCTGCCGGACGGTAAATATCCGCTGCGACAAGCAGCGGTTTTTTGGTATGGTTTTTTCTTAAGAGGTTGGCAAGTTTTCCAGCAGTTGTTGTTTTACCTGTGCCTTGGAGTCCAACCATCATGATGGTGGTGATTCCGGCATCTTTGAAATTGATTGAAACTGCGTCGGTTCCCATCAGTTTGACTAATTCGTCGTTGACTACTTTTACGACTTGTTGCCCGGGATTCAAGCCTTTAAGAATTTTCTCTCCAAATGCCAGTTCCTTGATTTCATCGGTAAATTCCTTGACAACTTTGTAATTGACATCGGCTTCAAGCAAGGATAATCTAACCTCGCGGAGCATTTCTTCGATGTCGGTTTCAGTCAGTCGAGCTTTTCCTGTCAGGCGTCTGAACGCCATCTGGAAGCGACTTGTCAGATTTTCAAATGCCATAGCCTCACTCAGCCTTTTCCATTTCCGCAAACAAGGCGAGTAATTCGCCTTTTTTTGTTTCACGGCTCACTTGTTTATAGATATTTTGCCGTATCTCTTTTTTGACAAGAGCGGATAGTTTTTCTTCGTAGTATTCCAAGATACCGATCACGTTCTTTATCTGATCGTGAACAGCGTTACGGCTTACATCCATGATCTTGGCGATTTCAGCTAAGGAATAGTCGTCAAAATAATAATATGTGTAGTACGCTCTTTGTTTGTCTGTCAGCAACGCTCCATAAAGGTCGTATAGCTTGTTGAATCTGATTTTTTCCTGTAATTGTTCCATAATCTTATCTCCTACTCAAAAAAGTCTGCGAATAATCCGTATATGTAATCTTCAATATCGAAATAATCAAGATCGGTGATTTTTTCTCCCAATCCGACAAAGGAAATAGGGATTCCTAACTCCTGCCTGATTGCCAGGACGATTCCGCCTTTGGCGGTTCCGTCAAGTTTGGTCAGAATGATTCCTGACACATCAGTGACTTCATTGAACACTTTTGCTTGGTTTAGACCATTTTGTCCGGTGGTAGCATCGATCACGAGATATGTCTCATAAAATGTGTCTGGCAGTTCTCTTTTGATCGTGCGATTCATTTTGTCCAGTTCCTTCATCAGGTTGACTTTATTTTGTAATCTGCCGGCAGTATCTATCAGCAAGACATCGGTATTTGTTTTTTTTGCTTCTTTGATTGCATCGAAGATAACGCTTGAGGGGTCGCTTCCAGGTGCTTTGGCGATGACCGGACAGTCAACTCTTTCGCCCCAGATCTTCAATTGGTTGATGGCTCCGGCCCTGAAGGTGTCGGCGGCGGCCATCATCACTGATTTGCCTTCCGATTTGATCCGATATGCCATTTTACCGATCGACGTGGTTTTTCCGGTGCCGTTCACGCCAACAAACAGAATCACAGTCAGACCTAATTCATTGTAACGGATGTTTGTGGACAAGATTTCGTTTTTCAAATAAAGCTCGAACATTTTGTCAACGATCAGGTTTTCAAGTTGCTTAGGTTCTTCAATCTTTTGTTTTTTGACTTCTTCTTTCAATGAACGGATGAAGTCAACAACTGTATCGACGCCGATGTCAGCCATGATGAAGATCTCTTCAAGTTTGTCGAACAGGGATTCGTCGATTTTTTTAGATTTTAAAAGAATGTCTTTAAGGGATGACAAGGCTCCGATTCTGGTTTTTGCCATGCCGAGTTTGAATTTTTCGCGCTTGAGTTTATTGTCTTTGTTATTGAAAAGTTTTTGAAATATTCCCATACTCGGATTCACCTCATCTACTTTAAGTATTATATCATATTTATCAAAACTTTGGACATGATATTGACCCAAAAAAATATCCGCTCTTTAAAAAAGGGCGGATGAATTTTCTGTTAGCTAAAGAGTAATAATATCAATTTTATGTTCGTGATAACCACATTTTTCCGTATCAAGACAGATAACCTGACCTGTTAAAGTTTTTACGAGTGGTTTGTGACAATTCGGACATTTATTTTTGGTCGCTTTATAAGGTGCGATATATTTGCATTTCGGATAATTGCTGCAGCCATAAAAAACCTTGCCTTTGTTTTTTCCTTTTGAAGCCTTCCGTTCCACCAAAGTGCCTTTTTTGCATACTGGACAGGCAATATGGGTGTTGATCGTTTTCGGTCTTTCGGTATCGCCTGGCTTTGGTTTGATGTACTTGCATTTGGGGAAATTGCCACAAGCTTCAAAATCGCCGAATTTCCCGTGTCTATGAACCATTGGCGACCCGCATTTCGGGCATGTTTCTCCGGTTTCTTTCGGTTTGACTTTTTTCATCACTTGGAAGGCATTATCGACAAGCGGCATGAAGTAATCATAGAAATGCCGTAATGTGTCAAGCTGGAGTTTGTCTCCATTGGCGATTTCATCCAACGTCTCTTCCATTTTTCTAGAGAAATCTGCGCTGACCAGCTCTTTGAAGTATTGGTCAAGTTTGTCGATTGTCATTTTGCCTTGTTCTGTGGGTATGAATTTCTTTTCCGTCAAGGTGACATATTTTCTGGCTTTGATCAGTTGGATCGTTTGGGCGTAAGTTGATGGTCGGCCGATTCCCAGGTCTTCCATTTCTTTGATTAGTTTGGCTTCGGTGTATCTGGCTGGAGGCGTGGTGAATAATTGTTTTTTGCCTATTTCGTCAGCCAATACAACATCTTTTTCGTTGAGAAGCGGTAGTTTTGCTTTTTCTTCGCCATTGTCGTATTTGCCATAGATTGCAAGATAACCATCAAATATCGGTTTTACTCCGGTTGCTTTAAAAAGAGCTTCGTTATTGGAAAGTTCAATGGTCGTTACTTCGTTTATGGCGGCTTTCATCATCGAGGCGACGGCTCGGGAATAGATCAGTTTATAAAGCTTCATCTCATCCGTTGTGAGGAAATGTCTGATTTTTTCCGGAGTTCTTTGGCAATCTGTCGGACGGATCGCCTCATGGGCGTCCTGGATCTTGTTTTTTGATTGGGCGTGTTTGGGATGCCCAAGATATTCTTTACCAAATGTTTCCAAGATATGATTCTGGACTCGATGAACAAAAGTGGAAGCGAGCCTGATTGAATCAGTTCGCATATAGGAAATCAAACCGACGGATTCATTGCCAAGACTGATGCCTTCATACAGTTTTTGGGCTATCTGCATGGTTTTTGACGCGGAAAACCCAAGTCTTGTGGATGCTTCTTGTTGAAGGGTCGAAGTAATGAACGGTGGTTTGCTGGGGATGCTTTTCTCTTTTACATCGACAGAAGAAACAACAAATTGCTTGCCAATCGATGATAGGATCTCGTCTGCCTTATTGACATTGGGGATTTTGGCGACCTTGCCTTTCCATTTAGTGAGTTTAGCTTCAAAATCAGCGAATTTGGCTACGATTTCATAGTATTCCTCGATTTTGAAGGCGTCGATTTCCTTTTCTTTGTCGACAATCAGTTTCAAAGTGGCGCTTTGAACGCGTCCCGCTGATTTCGATTTGATTTTGCTTTGCAGGAGCTTGCTCAGTTTGAAACCGATGATTCTGTCAAGAATTCTTCTGGTTTCCTGGGATGAGACCAACCGCATGTCAATGTCAGATGGATGTTCAAAAGCTTCCAGGATCGCCTGTTTGGTGATTTCGTTGAAAACAACCCGTTTGACGGGTCTGTCTTGGATCTCCAATGTTTCCAGCAAATGCCAACTAATCGCCTCACCTTCCCGGTCGGGGTCGGTGGCAAGGAATACTTCCGAGCATTTTTTGAGTGCCGTGTTGAGTTCCTTGACGATGTCTTTCTTTTCCGGGAGAACTTTATATTCCGGTTTGAAATCATTCTCGGTGTCAATCCCCAGCCCTCCGGGACCGGATATTGCCAGATCGCGAATGTGGCCTTTGGATGATTTTACTTTATATTCCGAACCGAGATACTGTTCGATTGTTCTTGATTTCGAAGGTGATTCGACAATTACTAATTTATCTGCCATCGATATTACCTCTTTTCATGTTTATTAATATACTGACATATTCCTTGAATGTCAATTGTTTTTATTCAAAAAATATCACAGTTTCCAAGGCTTGCTTTCCTTAATATTTATTAAATATTACTCCATTAAAAAAGATATTTCTTTATTTTGGGAAATATCTTAGATAAATATCACTTTTGAATTATAAAAGTCATTCTCTCTTTTCCTTGCATATCTTTTTCAGTATAAATTTTCGCTTTTGGAAAAGCAGCTTTGGCGATAGAGCGCAACTGATCTCCTTTGTCGTATCCGTGTTCGAAAGCGACCAGAAATCTATCCTTTAAATAAGGGGCGGCATTTTCAATGATTTGTTCATAGAAATGCAAACCATCAGCCCCACCATACAATGCAACATGAGGTTCGTTCTTTTTGATGATTTCATCTATTTGCTCGTCTTCTGGAATATAGGGCGGATTGGAGACGATGATATCGAATTTCATTTCAGGAATCGCTTTGAATAAGTCGCTTTGATAGAAATTGATTTCTGCATTCAAGTTGGTAGCGTTTCTTTTAGCGACACCTAATGCCAAATGGCTGATATCTGTTGCATACACTTCAAGAGCTGGTTCCTCTTTTTTGAGAGCGATAGCTATGCATCCCGAGCCTGTTCCAATATCAAGAACCTGCACTTGTTTTTCAGAAAATAATTTGTCATATAGCATAAGGACATTTTGAACAAGTTCCTCCGTTTCGTATCTTGGAATCAGCACATTTTCATCGACACCTATCAAATGGCCGTAAAAATAGACTTGTCCGATAATGTATTGAACAGGCTTCTTATCATGTACATACATTTTGAGGGCATTTTGAAAATCAATGTTTTTTGCCTCTGGCATCGCTTCTTTGAAATTCAAGTATAATTCCGTTGGCGTCAAACCGGAAAAATGAAGCATCAGCAGTTCCACGGCAGATGCTTCCATATTTTCGAGTCTGGCTATTTTTTTCGCTTGTTTCAAAACAAATTCATAAGTTGGCATATTTATTCCTTAGATAGCTTTCTTTTTTGTTCTTCACCAATCAAAGCTTCGATGATCGGGTCAAGTCTTCCGTCGATGATCCGATCCAGCTGTTGGATCGTGAAACCGATCCGATGGTCGGTAATCCGGTTTTGCGGATAATTGTAGGTTCTGATTTTTTCTGAGCGGTCGCCCGTTCCGATCTTGTTCTTTCTTTCTGCATCCTCTTTGTCGTTTTTTTCCTGAAGCATTTGGTCATATAGCCTTGATCTCAAGACTTTCAAAGCGGAGGCTTTGTTTTCATGCTGGCTTTTTCCATCCTGACACTGCACGACAAGTCCCGTGGGGACATATGTTAGTCGCACTGCGGATTTAGTGGTATTGACCGATTGTCCTCCCGGTCCAGAGGAACAAAAAGTATCGACACGAATATCATTCATATCAACTTCGAAATCCAGTTCTTCGGCTTCAGGCACGACCAAAACAGTCGCTGTCGAGGTATGGATTCTGCCCTGCGATTCGGTTTGAGGCACTCTTTGGACACGGTGAACTCCAGATTCATATTTCATTAGCGAATAGACTGAGTCTCCGTTGATCATGAATTCGATTTGGCTGAAGCCGCCGGCTTCTGCCTGATCGGCATATAGAGTATCGATTTTCCAACCTTTTGATTCGGCATATTTATGATACATTCTGAACAGGTCACCGGCAAAAATGTTGGCCTCATCGCCTCCGGCAGCTCCCCGGATTTCCACGATGACATTCTTCTCGTCATTGGGATCTTTAGGTATCAGCATCAATTCCAGTTCAGCTTCAATCTGGACAAGTCTTTCCTGGATTGATTCTTGTTCTGCTTCAACCATTTCCCGCATTTCAGGATCAACATCTTTTTGCATATCCTTCAACCCGACAAGTTGCTTGTGGAGATCTTTATACTCTCGATATTTAACAACCGTTTTTACTAAGGAACTCAGCAATTTGGATAGTTCGGTCACTTTTTTGACGTCAGTAGATATTTTTGTATCCATCAGTTGTTGAGTTATTTCGTTGTATTTGGCTTCAATTTGATCCAATCTGTCTATAATCATTTGTTTCTCCTTAACTAAAAGCTTGTTTCAAAAAAACAGCCGGATGACTATCTATCATCCATGGACTGTTTATCGTCGTAATGCTCATCGGTCATTCCCGGGAGCAAATTACTGAAAGTAGATACGTTTTTATTGAATAACAGTTCGAAATCACCAACAGTACCAGAACGGTTCTTGGCGATGTTGATTTCAACATGGTTTTTCTTTGTGGTTTCTCTTTCGTAATAATCTTCCCGATACATCAATAAAATAATGTCGGCATCCTGCTCGATCGAACCTGATTCACGCAAGTCGGCCATGACCGGTTTTTTCTCTTTTCTTTGTTCGACACCGCGTGACAATTGGCTTAAAGCAACAACTGGGACTTTTAGTTCCCTGGCGACCTCTTTTAATACTCTGCTTATTTCAGATACTTCCTGAACACGATTGGACTGGTTGTATTGTGATCCGCTCAAAAGCTGCAGGTAATCGACAACGACCAAGTCAAGCTTGTCATCTTGTTTCAGTTTCCGGCACTTGCTTCTGAGATCGGTGACTCTTACGGTACCTGAGTCATCAAAATAGAGATTCATCGTAGAAAGAGCTGCCACAGCATAGTGGATTTTTTCCCATTCCTGGGCAGATAAGTTACCTTGGCGCATCCGAAAATTGTCGACTTGTGATTGACAACTCAAAAGTCTCATGACCAACTGATCTACTCCCATTTCCAAGGAGAAGAACGCGACATGCGGTTTTTCTGGACTTTTGGCAACATTCAAGGCGATGTTCAACGCGAAAGCCGTCTTACCCATGGAAGGTCTCGCAGCAATGATGATCAGGTCGGAAGGCTGGAGGCCAAGGGTATAGCGGTTGAATTCACGGTATTTGGTATCAAGTCCTGTGAGTGCTGCCCCAAGTTGAGCTTGTTCGGCGATTTTTTCCACCAGATTATCAGCGATAGACCCGGCAGATTTGAAATCGGTTGTCCGTTTTTCCTTGGTGATTCCCATGACTTGTTTTTCAACATCGTCGATAAATTCGGGTGTATTGTCGGTCGTATAGGAATTATCGATGATCTCACGGCAAGCGTCTTGGATCTTTCTCAGAATAGACTTGTCTTTGACAATGTTAATATAGTTAAGAAGATTGGCAGTGGAAGGCACGGAATCGATAAGCCCGGTGAGATAATCCACTCCTCCGGCTTTGACCAAAAGATTCTGATTTTCCAGTCGGTCGCTAAGTGTTGTGTAGTCGATTGGGATTCCTTCTATAAACAAGGTTTTCATCGTCGTGAAAATCACCTGATGGTTCGGCGAGAAAAAATCTTGCTCCGCAAGCTTGTCGACGATGGTCTTCATTGATCCCTGCTCAAAAAACACAGCCCCGAGAACAGCTTGTTCGGCTTCAATGTTTTGTGGGACTTTTCGTTCCATACTTGGTCCTCCTTAAACTTCTTCTTCTAGTACTTGCAAATTGATATTCGCGGTGATGTCCTTATGCAGTTTCACCGGGACCTTATAGACTCCCAGAGAATGAATGTTGTTTTCGAGAACGATTTTTCGTTTGTCGATGTCAATATTATAAATCTTCTTGTACTCTTCTGCAATCTGTTTTGAACTGACAGCTCCGAAAAGTTTTCCGGTCTCACCGATTTTAACGTATATTTTGAGTGGTTGATTTTCAATCTCGGTTTTTATCTTCAGTGCATCTTCATGTTCCTTGGCGGATTCTTTCTCCGATTTAGCCTTATCTTCTTCCAAAGCTCTTAAGTTCGACAAAGAAGCTTCAATGGCCTGTTTTGAAGTCAAAAGGTAGTTCCCATAACCACTGGCGACTTCGATGGCATCGCCTTTTTTGCCTTTGCCTCTGACATCTTTTACCAATATCACTTTCATTGTTAAATCCTCCTTGAATGCTGTTTCGAGAATGATTTCGATTTTTTTTGCAATCTCATCCACAGTCCCGTTTTCCACCTGGGCCGCAGCATTGTTCAAATGCCCTCCGCCTCCGAATTGTTCCATGATGATGGAGACGTTGAATTTGTCAATCGATCTTGCAGAAACTGCAATTGTACCATTGCCGATGTTGCCGATAGCGAAAGCACCAACGATATTGTCGATTTCCAATAATTCATCAGCAGTTTTTGCCAGTTGAACCCGGTCGGTCTTGCTTTCGCTCGGAAGCATGGCAATCGCAAACTGGTTGTTAATGATTCTGGCCTGATTCACCAGATTTGATTTAGTTTTGATATGGTCAAGTGATTCGCGGAGGATCAGCCTGGCCTTGAAGGGATCAGCGCCGTATCGTTTCAAAAGCGCAGCTGCCTCAAAAGTTCTGACTCCGGTGCGATAAGTAAAATTATTGGTATCAATCATCATACCCGCTAACATGATCGTAGCCTCGAAAGGCTCGATGTTGACTTCGTGATTGTAAAGTTCAACCAATTCGATCACGAGTTCAGCCGAACTCGACGCGTATGGTTCCATATATGTCAGCATGACATCGTTCAAGAGATTGTCAATCCGCCTGTGATGGTCGATGACAATCAGATGTTTTGTTTTTTCCAAAAGTTTCGGAGCATTTGATTGCACGGGACTGTGATGATCGACGATAAACAATAAACTGTCCTGAGTGATCTCATCTAAAGCATCTTCGGGATCGATAAAATATTCCATCAGTTTGACATATTCCCGATTGAGCATGTTCACTACTTTTTGGCAGGTTTGATCGATCGTATCAAAGTCCAGAACGATCTTTGCATCCTTTTTTTGGGCAAGCGCCATCTCCAAAACGCCGATGGCGGCGCCAAGGGCGTCCATATCTGTCGACTTGTGAGGCATGATCAGGACATGGTCGTGCTTCAGGATGAATTCCGAAATGGCACGGGAATTGATTCTGGCTGTAATTTTTGTTCTTTTCTCCACGGTGTTGCTTTTGCCGCCGAAGAATTTCAAAGGTTGGTTTTCCAGGTTTACAACAACTTGGTCGCCACCGCGTCCAAGTGCGAGTTTCAAAGCTTCTTCTGCCAAGTCTCCCTGCAAATCGAAAGACTCTTCGTAACAGGCGATACCTATCGACAAGCTCACGCGGACTTCATTTTGATTGGAAATTGCATTCACAGTGTCCAAAATCTGGAATTCTTCTTCAATCAAATTATCAAGTTGGCGTCTTGTAAGATAAATAACCGATTTTTCCGGTCTAAGATTCACAAAATAAATATGATGCTTTTTGCACCAAGAATCGATGGCGCCAAGAAATTTTCCTTGCAGATTGGCTTTGTCTTGAAAGTCAAGATTGGCAGTAGCTTCGGTAAAATTGTCGAGACTCATGATTCCCAAGACGCTAGATATTTCTCTTAGCTTGGTTTTTACCGCTTCTCTTTCCGTAACTTCAAACAGGTAAATACATTTATTCTTGGGATAATGGATGATTTCATAGTCTTTACCATAAATATTAAGTACAAACTTGCCTTCGCGTTTCTCAATGTTTTTTGCCATTTCTTCATGAACAAGCGCTATTTTTCTGTCAATCAAAACGTTGGAAAAGAAATCCTTTGCTGCGTGATTCGCCCAGGATATCTGAAATACATCATCATAAATCATCATGCCTATAGGCATGTAGTTCAAAGCGATGTCTTCACTGTTGACCAGTTTCTTTTCCAATAAATTCTTTTTACGGAATTTATCTTGAAGATCCTGAAACTTGGCTACGGTTTTCTTGTTGCTGAAAACAGCAATGACTACGCTGACTATGGTAACAACGAGCAAAACAGAATAAATTACCAGATAAATAGTGTCCAGATTATTCAATACATAAATGAAACCTAAAACACCGGCAGTAAGAAATGTTGCCACAGAGAGGATGATAAATGCGAGCAAAGGCTTCTTCATAGATACACCTCTTTTGATTTTTTATCAAAACAATTATACCATATTCCCATAAAAAAACAAACTTGAAGAAAGAAGAAAAAAAGACTCACCGAGTCTTTTTAGTCATTTATTCTTTAACAAATGGTAAAAGCGCCATAAAACGGGCCCGTTTGATCGCTACTGCAAGGTGTTTTTGATAATACGCCTTGGTTCCAGTTACGCGTCTTGGAAGAATTTTACCTCTTTCGGAAATAAACCTTTTCAAAAGTTCAAAATCTTTGTAATCTATATATTGGATTTTGTTATCGGTAAAATAACATCTTTTGCGATTTCTTCTGCGACCGCCTTTGAATCCCGAAGCGCCGCCTTGTTGTGGCCTTGTGGTATTCATATTGATTCCCTCCTCGAATTAAAATGGTAGATCGTCTTCGATGATGTCGATATGATTTTCGGCTTCATCTTTATTGTTGTTATTGTTGTCAGATATTGACGGGCGGTTGTCTGAAGACTGCGATTTCGAATCAAGGAAAACGACTGAGTCGCATATCACTTCGGTGACATATCGCCTCACGTTGTTTTTCTCGTCCATATAGTCGCGGGATTGAAGCCTGCCTTCAACGGCAACCATGCTGCCTTTATTGACATATTTACTGACGTTTTCCGCCTGTTTTCTCCATACAGTACAACTGATGAAGTCAGCGTTGTTTTCATTTTGTTGATTGGCGCTTGCAAACGGTCTGTTTATCGCTAATGTAAAAGTTACGACTGCGATATTGCTTTGCGTATAGCGAAGCTCAGGATCCCTTACAAGTCTACCAATTAATACTACTCTGTTTAACATGCTCTTATCCTCCCGAGTTACTTTTCTTCTCTTGAGATTATAATGTGGCGAAGCACGTCTTCTTTGATCTTCATTACACGGTCTACTTCATTCGTGGCTTCGGGTGTCGCTTTTAAAGCGAGGACAACATAATAGCCTTTTTTGAAATCTGCGATCTCATATGCAAGTTCGCGTGTTCCCCATTCATTCACTGTCAGATCAGTAGCGCCTTTGTCAGTAAGAACTTTGTTCAGTTCCTCGATCAGAGCCTTTCTTGCTTCCTGTTCTAAAGATGGGCGAATGATATACATGATTTCGTATTTTCTCATTTTTTTCCCTCCTTCTGGTCTATTGGCTGCAATGCAGCAAGGTAGTGAGCTTTCTCACGTTTAGTAATTATATCACAATCACTGTCCTTTGTCCACAATTAGTGGACTGCAACCAGAAAAAAATCATACATCTGCATTATAGATTTTTTTGAACTCACCTTTCATTCTTACAGGTACCAAGAATATGGCCGTCAAGCTTACGCTTGCTGCCCCCATGATAATCCACCTGTAATCAATATTCGCATATTCTGCAATCAATCCGATGGTTATAACGCCAATAATAGCTCCGACATTCCACATTAATTGCTGGGTCGAATTGATCCTGCCTCTGATTTCGTTGGGAATGTATGTCTGGGTAGCACTCATCCTGATATTGAAGGAGGTAACTGAAAGCAGCCCCACGATAAAAGTGACGACAATCATCAGAAAATATGGCATGAAAAGCACAGTGGCATCGAGGATTTCGACCGTGAAATATACGCAGACCGCAATCAAATATCTCTTTTTAACAGGATATTTGAAGAGATAGTGGACCACGCCTCCAACCATTCTTCCCACAGCTCCAGCTGTGATTAAAAACGAGAAATGTTGGATTGTATAAATGCTGCTGGAAACAAAATATGGCATCCTTAACAAATCGCCTGCGGCGTAAACAAAAGAAAAAGCCGCAAACAAGATGCCAATACCGAGAATACCTCGCTCTTTTTTGTAGTATTGGATGCCTTCTTTCAGGTCGATCAGGAATTGCTTGCCTTCGACCAGTCTTGTATTCAATTTTTCTTTGACCTTGATCAATAGCTCAATCGAGGCAGTAATAACAAATGTCCCCGCATTGAACAGCATCAAAATACCAAACCCGGTATTCGGGTATTCATGAATGAAATATGCCGCAACAGGCGCCATCACAGCGGCTGAAATCGGCCAGATCAAACTTGATATGGAATAAGCTTTCGAATGGTATCCCTGGGGAATGACCTCGGGAAACAGACTCATAAAAGCAATCTCATAAATCGTGTCGATGATTCCTAGCAGAGCCCCGACAGCGGTAAAGACCAAAACATTGAAATAACCATTTAGCAATACTACTGCCAGTATCAAGAAAAATATTGAATAAAAATAATCGATTGCGATGATGATGTTTCGTCTTGAATGGCGATCCACAAACGGGCCGACCAGAAAATTCGTAACAACTCTGGGTATGATATTTGCGACTATAAACAAGGCGAGCGTCAAAGGCGAGCCTGTTTCAATGTATATTAAGATTCCAATCGCGATACCCGCTGCCGCGCTACCGAGCGCGGATATAAACGATCCAATCGTCAAGATTGTAAAATTTCGGTTCCAAAGTCTCATGTTATGTATTTCTCCTATAAGTAGTTGTTAAATATTTTCAATCAGTTTGGTTTTTTGTTTCTACACTTTTTTGTTTTATAAAAAAAGGCACAAGCATTGACACATGACGTTTGTATTCAAGATATTCAGGCCTTGACTGAATGATTTTTCTCTCCATCATCGGAATGCTGATGAACAAAAACAATCCAGTCATCAGTATCGGCGAAATAGCCATAATGTCGATTTTTCCCGAAGCTCCGAAATACATCATCCAGACACCCCACCAGACCAACACTTCTCCAAAATAGTTCGGGTGTCGGGAATATTTCCATAACCCTTCGTTGATACATCTTTTTTTCTCAAAGTTCTCTATTCGGAATAAACGCATCTGCTTGTCGGCAACAAACTGGATCAGGGCGGCTCCCAAGGTCATCACGAAGCCCAAAAGAATCAATACGTTGAAACTTGGATCTAATAACAAGAATTTGTAGGCTCCGATCATTTGGATGAAAACAATTAGTGTTGGCATCATGTTGATGCCGAATAGGTTGGACAAAAACCAGATTTTTGGATTTTTGTTTTTGATCATGGAGTAACGCCAATCCTGATATTCCAAATCTTTCCAGTTGACGACCCAGTTATATGTAAGTCTCGAAGCCCATACTAAGACTCCAAAAAACAACAACACGATTGGAAATGTCAATTGTATTTTTAAGGCAAGAATCCAACCAAGAAGCATAACTGGCGGAATAACGCTCCAATATGGATCGTAGGTGCTTGCATTCCGAAATAGCAAGCCCAGTCCCCATATTACCAAAGTGCCTGCAATATCAGCAAAAAGCATCTGCCAGATGGGATTATTAAACAAATTCGCGGTAGCTAAGTACACAATGATACCAATCACGACCGCCAGCACATACATGACAAAAATCATAAAAATAGAGCCTGCCTTGTTTTTCATCAAAGTTTTCATCTTCTATCCTCGTTTTCTCAGATAATCAATTATATAAGCCAAGGCAAAGGCAGTCGCTTTTTTTCTGACTGCCATTCTATGACCGGAAAATACCTTTTTTACAACCGTACAGGAATCATCCAGCAAAAAACCAAAATATACTGTCCCAACAGGGTTGGCTTCACTTCCTCCGCTTGGTCCGGCAACGCCGGTCGAAGTGATGATGATACTGGCCTTGGATTTTTCTTTAAGTTTCATCGCCATTTCTCTGGCAACTTCTTCGCTGACTGAACCGTATTTTTCGAGATTCTCCTTGGATACCCCTAAAATCTTCCGTTTTGAATCATTGGAATAGACGATAAAGGCTTCTTTCAAAATCTCGGAAGCTCCGGGTTGATTGAGTATCCTGGATGCGATCATTCCGCCAGTGACCGATTCGGCAGTTGAGACGATTGCTTTTTTATGTTGTATCGCATCAAAAAATATCTCTTCAAGTTCTTTGTTAGGAACTGAAAGGATGTAGTTTTTGAAAGTGCTTTGAAAATGCTTCCTGATTCTCGAAAGATATTTTTGCTCGGAAGTCAGAAAAACTACTTCGAGTTCTCCATTTTCATCCGTAACGATGACATCGACATTTTTTGACCGGAAAAAATTCTTGCGGAATAAATCTGCGGCCTCTGTCTGTTCAATGCCAAATAGCAAATATGATTCCTGAAAGCGGATTTTATCATCTGATTTTATCTCCACTAAATATCACCTACACACTAAAGCGAAAATGGAAAATGTCTCCGTCTTTCGCAAAATAGTCTTTTCCTTCCAAGCGGAATTTTCCCATTTCTTTGGCTTTTGACTCCGAACCGGCAATGATCAGGTCGGAGTATGAAATGGTTTCGGCGCGAATAAAACCTTTCTCAAAATCAGAGTGGATGATCCCGGCACATTCTGGAGCCTTCATTCCTTTTTTGAAAGTCCATGCCTTTACTTCTTTTTCACCTGCGGTAAAGAAAGTCTGCAACCCAAGCAGGTCATAACTCTTGCGGATAAGATCAAGCAGTCCTGACTCCTGCATTCCGAAATCGGAAAGAAACACTAATCTATCTTCTTCGGTAAGTTCTGAAAGCTCCTGTTCGATTTTTGCGCTGATGACGGTTACTCTGGCATTCTCTTTGTCAGCTCTTGAAATTACATTTTTAACATATGTGTTGTCGGCATAATCTGCCATCTCCGCCTCAGCTATGTTACACACATAGAGTGTTGGCTTGGCAGTCAAAAAATTATAATTTTTGATTGTCTTCGTTTCGTCGTTCGAAAGGGAAACTGCGCGGATTGGCAAAGATCCTTCCAATGCGTTTTTCAGTTTATTCAAAATTGAATACTCAATCACAGCTTCTGGATCTGTTTTTAAAAGCGCTCGTTTTTGGATTTTTGGCAACCGCTTTTCGATTGTATCCAAATCAGCAAATATCAGCTCGATCTGGATTGTTTCCATGTCCCGAAGCGGATCGATCGTCCCTTCGACATGGATTACATTATCGTCCTCGAAACAACGAACGACCTGGCATATTGCATCACAGTTTCTGATATGGGATAAGAATTGGTTTCCTAGTCCCTCTCCTTGAGAAGCTCCTTTTACAAGTCCGGCAACGTCAGTAAATTCAAATGTTGTAAATATGGTTTTCTTTGGATTGTACATTTTTGTCAATGTATCAACCCGTTCATCTGGAACCTCAACCACACCGACGTTAGGCTCGATCGTCGCAAACGGATAGTTGGCAGCCAGAACTCTTGATCTGGTAATCGCATTGAAAAGTGTCGATTTGCCGACATTTGGCAATCCGATAATACCCGCTGTGAGTCCCATTTGAATCCCTCCTCTACATACATTAAAGAATACTATCTTGAAAGAATTGAACCGATTAGTTTCTGTTTGACATCTTTCCAAGCCCGAACAAGTCGATGGCATTGCGGGAAGTGATTGCTTCAACCAATTCCAAGTCGACATTTTTGATTGTTGCAATCTCTTTGGCAATCAGACCTAAATAACTGGATTCGTTCGTTTTTCCCCTAAAAGGCGCTGGAGCCAGATAAGGTGCATCGGTTTCGATCAACAAATCTTCCAACCGGATTGCCTTGGCTACAGCTTTAGGTGTCTTGGCATTTTTGAAAGTGACAGGTCCCGCTAAAGAAATCTTCATGTTCAAATTCAGAAAATCTTGCATTGACTCGACGCTTCCGGAATAACAGTGCATTACGCCTTTTAGTGTGAGTTTTTTATATTTTTTCAACATCTCAAATGTATCGCTCACTGCGTCCCGCATATGGATAATGAGCGGAATGTCTGCCTTATTGGCAATTTCGATTTGTCTTTGAAATACGTTTTTTTGTTCTTGTACAAAGGCTTTGTCCCAGTAATAATCAAGCCCGATTTCGCCAACTGCGACGACCTTCTCATGTTTGATGTTTTCTTCCAGCCAAAGATAGTCTGCTTCCTTCACGTTTTGTGCAACTGACGGATGAAAGCCGATAGCTGCATATACATAATCGTATCTTGAAGCGATTTCGATGGCCAAGGCGCTTGAAGTCAAGTCATAGCCGATACAGACAAAAAAGCCGACACCGGCTTTTTTCGCATCGGTTAATATTTCATCGATACGAGGGTACAGGATTTCGTCATTCAGATGAACATGTGAATCAATTAGCATGTAATCTCCTTATAAATCCAGATACAGTCTGACAATTTCATCGACAGTAAAACCAAAATATTCCAAAACATCTTCCAAATTGCCGCTGGCACCAAATGTATCTATGCCTTTGACAGTCTTGCTGAAACGATACCACAACCCGGAGCTTCCCATTTCCAAAGCCAGACGTTTCTCTACTTTTGCTGGCAATACTGTTTCTTTTACGGAATCAGGCTGCTGCAGGAATAATTCCATTGAAGGCATTGAGACGACTCTGACACTGATGTTATGCTTTTCTTTCAATGCTTTTTGGGTTTTTAAGGCGAGTTCGACTTCCGACCCTGATGCAATTAAAATGCCTTCAAAATTCTCCATATCTTTGGCAACATATGCACCTTGAAGGAATTTTACATATGAAGATTCATGCAAAACAACAATATCTTGTCTTGATAAAACGATAACTGTCGGTGTGTCTTTCGCTTCCAAAGCATAACGGATAGCATATCTAGTTTCATTACTGTTGGCGGGATGGATTGTAGTTAGATTAGGCGTAGTTCTAAGCATCGATAATTGTTCGACAGGTTCATGAGTTGGTCCGTCTTCGCCTACCCCCACGCTATCGTGCGAGAAAATGAAGATTGAAGGGATTCTCATCAAAGCAGCCAAACGAATCGAAGGTTTCATATAATCTGAGAAAACAAAGAATCCTCCGGAAAATGCCTTAAGATTATGCAAGGTCATTCCGTTGATAATCGCGCCCATCGCGTGTTCGCGGACACCGAAATTGATGTTGCGTCCGAGCGGGTTTTCCTTGGTGAAATTGCCGTTGATGCCTTTAACTTTGGTGGATGCGGTCAAGTCTGCGGAGCCACCAATCAAGGAAATGATCTTCTCTGATAGTTTCGGCAGAATTTTTCCGATTGTATTTCTTGTGGCTTCTTTATATCCTTCGGGGTCTTCTTTGAGATATTCGGAATAGTCAATATCGACAATTCCCTCAATGATATTTTTCAACTCCATATATTCTTTGGGATACTTAAGGGAATATTCTTGAAGCATGAAATTCCAAGTATTTATTGCTTCATCGCCTCTTTTTCCGAAACGATGGGAAAAATCATTTTTAACTTCCGGATCGACATGAAATAATTCATCTGGATAGCCCAATACTTCTTTCATCCTTTTGGTTTCTTCTACACCGATCGGGGATCCATGGACAGAACTTGTACCTTGCTTAATGGCTCCTTGACCAATCACGCTCTTGATTTCGATAAACGATGGTTTATTTGCCTGTTTTGCCTTTTCGATGGCAATCGAAACAGCTAAAACATCATTGGCGTCTTCGATAAGTTGATAGAAGAAACCAACGCTTTCAATCTTCATCTTGAGGTTTTCCGAAATAGCATTTTTGGTCGGTCCATCAAGTTGAATGTCATTGGAATCGAATAAAACAATCAATCTTTCCAATTGGAGATGTCCGGCCAAACTAAGCGCTTCAAGCGCTACACCTTCCTGTAAATCTCCGTCTCCTACCAAAGTGTAAGTATAATGGTCTACAACTTTCAAGTCGCCTTTGTTAAAAGTATGTCTAAGATATTTTTCTGCGATTGCAATTCCAACCGCCATGGCAATACCTTGCCCCAAAGGCCCGGTAGTCGCATCGACACCAGGAGCATGTTTGTATTCCGGATGTCCGGGAGTCATCGAATTAACTTGACGAAACTTTTTGATTTCCGACAGGGGGATGTCATAACCTGCCAGATGCAAGGTGGCGTAAAGCATGGCAGACCCATGTCCGGCCGAAAGGATAAACCGATCACGATTGAACCACATAGGTTCTTTCGAGCTTGCGGTAAGGTGGTATTGATACAACGAATACACAACTGGAGCCGCTCCCAAAACGATGCCGGGATGGCCACTATTTGCCTTGTCAATCATGTCAAGGCCAAGAAACTTGATATTTTGGATGGATTTGATCATATATGCTCCTTTATTTGATATAGATTTATTTATCGCTTCAAAATGCAAAAGCGATATAAAAATGTGCCTTTCAAAAATGATTGACACACTAAATTGCACCGGTTAGGGTCATTTGTAGACAATTTTTACATATGGAACTTTTCGATATTTGCATGAATTTTCTATATATATAATCTCATGCAATCCATCGGGAAATTGTCATGAATATTATACCATAAAGCCTTTATCTCCGCTAACATTTCCCGATAAAAGCAAAAAAAAGGGATGCATCAGCATCCCAGATTTAAATGATTATTCTACGATTGTAACAACTGATCCAGCGCCAACAGTATGGCCGCCTTCACGAATTGAGAACTTCGTTCCCTGTTCAAGGGCGATCGGGTGAATCAATTCAACATTCATTACGGTGTTGTCTCCTGGCATAACCATTTCTACACCTTTGTCGAGTTCAATAACTCCGGTGATGTCAGTTGTACGGAAGTAGAACTGAGGCCGGTAGTTGGAGAAGAATGGAGTGTGACGTCCGCCTTCTTCTTTTGTCAAAACGTAAACTTGGGCTGTGAATTTCGTATGTGGAGTAACTGATTTCGGTTTGGCGATTACTTGTCCACGTTGGACTTCGTCTCTCGAGATACCTCTTAGTAACAAGCCAACATTGTCGCCTGCTTGTGCAAAGTCAAGTAATTTTCTGAACATTTCCACGCCTGTGACAACAGCTTGTTTAGTCGGACGGATACCGACGATTTCGATTGGTTCGTTGACTTTGATTGTTCCACGGTCAACACGGCCGGTAACAACTGTTCCGCGTCCGGTGATTGTGAAAACATCCTCGATTGGCATAAGGAATGGTTTGTCAGTTGCCCGTACAGGAAGCGGGATGTAGTCGTCAACCGCTTGCATTAAATCCAAAACGGATTGTTGTGCAACTTCGTCGCCTTCAAGTGCTTTCAAAGCAGAACCGACAATGATTGGAGTATCGTCTCCAGGGAAGTTGTATTCGTCAAGCAATTCGCGGATTTCCATTTCCACTAGTTCGATAAGTTCGGGATCGTCAACCATATCAGCTTTGTTAAGGTAGACAACCATTTTGGGAACGCCAACCTGTCCAGCAAGCAAAATGTGCTCTCTGGTTTGAGGCATAGCTCCATCAGCTGCGGATACAACCAGGATCGCTCCGTCCATTTGGGCAGCGCCGGTAATCATGTTCTTTACATAGTCGGCATGTCCTGGGCAGTCGACATGGGCATAGTGGCGGTTTGCGGTTTCATATTCGATATGAGCCGTATTGATAGTGATTCCTCTTGCTTTCTCTTCCGGCGCAGAGTCAATTGATGCATAGTCAGTGACTTTACAATATCCTTTTTTCGCGAGGACTGTAGTGATCGCAGCCGTCAAAGTAGTTTTTCCATGGTCAACGTGGCCGATTGTTCCAATATTAACATGGGGTTTTGTACGTTCAAATTTAGCTTTAGCCATTTTTATATTCTCCTTTATTCATAATTTTTCGCTTTTAGTTCTTGTTTATCGATATTATTTTATAACAATATCATTAATAATGCAATAGTTAAGTTTTATCACAAAGCGCAAGTTGCGCGATTTGGCTATTAATTGTTCCTTTTCGTGACTATTTCTTCGGCAATCGACTTCGGGCATTCCTCATAATGAGAAAACTGCATAGTGTGTGTGGCTCTGCCCTGGGTGTTCGAGCGAAGTGCGGTCGCATACCCGAACATCGTGGAAAGCGGTACTTTTGCACTGACTTTTTGTGCATTTCCCTGCGTATCCTGGGCTTCGATCTTTCCGCGTCTTGAAGTAAGGTCGCCGATCACATTTCCGATATAGACTTCAGGTGTAACAACGTCAACACTCATGATCGGTTCAAGCAGGGTCGGCTTGCATTTGTCTTTTGTCTGTTTTAAAGCAATGGACGCAGCAATTTTAAAGGCCATCTCCGAAGAATCGACTTCATGGTATGATCCATCGAACAAGGTAGCTTTGAGGTCAAGGATCGGGTATCCGGCAATAATTCCTCCCGGAAGCGATTCTTGCAAGCCTTTGTCAATGGAGGAAATATATTCTCTCGGAACGACGCCACCGACGACTTTATCGACGAATTCGTAGCCTTTGCCGGGGTTCGGTTCAAATTTGATCCAAACATGTCCGTATTGGCCTCTTCCTCCCGATTGACGGATGAATCTGCCTTCGCAGTTTGCTTCTTGGCGGATGGTTTCGCGGTATGATACCTGCGGGGTTCCGACAGATGCCTCGACTTTGAATTCGCGTTTCATTCTATCAACGATGATTTCGAGATGCAATTCTCCCATGCCAGAAATGATTGTCTGTCCGGTTTCTGAATCCGTATAAGTACGGAAAGTAGGATCTTCTTCTGCAAGTTTTTGTAATGCTATTCCCATTTTGTCCTGATCGTTCTTGGTTTTTGGCTCGATAGCCACCGAGATGACCGGTTCTGGGAATTTCATTGATTCAAGTACGACATGGATTTTTTCTGAACAGAGCGTGTCGCCGGTAATTGTGTCTTTAAACCCGATAGCCGCAGCAATGTCGCCTGAGTAAACCGTGTCGATTTCCGTTCTATGGTTAGCATGCATTTGCAGGATTCTGCCAAGTCTTTCCTTTTTGCCTTTGGAAGTATTCACAATATAGGAACCTTTTTCCGCAACACCGGAATAAACCCGGAAGAATGTCAGTCTGCCAACAAACGGGTCGGTCATGACTTTGAAAGCCAGAGCCACAAAAGGTTTCTTGTCGTCATGTTCGATAACGACTTCGTCGCCGTGCTTGTTGAAGCCCTTCATTTGCGGGACTTCGACGGGAGACGGAAGGTAAGCGATGACGGCATCAAGCATCAGCTTCACACCTTTGTTTTTGAATGCCGATCCGCAAAGGACTGGGAAAAACTCTACTGTCAAAGTCGCCTTTCTGACAGCTGACTTTAACATTTTTTCAGTGATTGTATCGCCATCGAGATAGCTGACCATCAAACTTTCATCGAAATCCGCAACAGCTTCGATCAGTCTTGTCCGTCTTTCCTCGATAGTTTTCTTCAGGTTGGCGGGAATGGAAATTTCTTTATAGTTTTCATCGGGACCGCCATCGAAATGGTAGGCCTTGAGTGCGACGATGTCGATAATTCCGTCAAATGAATCTTCGGCACCGATCGGCCATTGGATCGCTTCGGCTTTTGCGCCCAAACGATTGTGGATGGTTATGATCGAGGCGGCGAAATCTGCACCGGTTTTATCCATTTTGTTGGCGAAGACCACGCGCGGGACATGATATTCGTTGGCTTGACGCCAAACTGTCTCGGTTTGTGGTTCCACACCTGCTTGTGCATCAAGAACTGTTACAGCACCATCCAGAACTCTCAGGGAACGGGACACTTCAACAGTGAAGTCAACGTGGCCTGGGGTATCGATGATGTTTACTCTGTGATTTTTCCAGAAAGCTGTAGTAGCTGCAGCGGTAATGGTGATGCCACGTTCTTGCTCTTGTTCCATCCAGTCCATTTGCGAAGCACCATCATGTGTTTCGCCCATTTTGTGGATTTTTCCTGTATGATAAAGAACACGCTCCGTAGTCGTGGTTTTTCCGGCATCAATATGAGCCATTATTCCAATGTTGCGTGTCATTTCTAAACCGAATTCACGTGCCATAACTTGTTCCTTTCAAATTAAAAACGATAGTGGGCAAACGCTTTGTTTGCTTCCGCCATGCGATGAATATCTTCTTTTTTCTTTACTGATGATCCAGTTCCATTTGAAGCGTCGACGATTTCTTTCGCAAGACGTTCTTCCATTGTTTTTTCATTGCGAAGACGAGAATATTGCACTAACCATCTGAGGCCGAGCGTGACACGACGGTCACTTCTCACTTCTCCCGGAACCTGATAGTTCTGTCCGCCGATACGACGGCTTCTTACTTCCAAGACCGGCATGATATTGTTCAATGCATCATTGAAAACATCGATGGGTTCTTTTCCGGTTGTTACTCTAATATTCTCGAACGCATTGTACAAGATATTTTGAGCAAGGAGCTTTTTTCCGTCAAGCATGATGCTGTTGATTAATTTTGTTACTAATTTTGAGTTGTAGATAGGATCCGGTAATACGTCTCTTTTTACAACTTTACCTTTACGAGGCATAAGGTAGTTCCTCCTTTCGAAAATGATCTATTTTTAAGAAATTTTAATTGATAACCTTATTTTTTTGCCGGAGCCGGTCTCTTCGCTCCATATTTGGAACGGCTTTGTTTTCTATCTTGAACAGCAGTCGTATCCAGCGTGCCACGAATAATGTGATAACGGACACCCGGTAGGTCTTTTACACGACCGCCGCGAATCAGGACTACACTATGCTCTTGCAATTTGTGACCAACGCCAGGAATGTAAGCATTGACTTCGCCACCGTTTGATAAACGGACACGAGCGTACTTTCTCAAAGCTGAATTCGGTTTCTTCGGTGTCATTGTCACAACACGGACGCATACACCGCGTTTTTGCGGGCTATCGATTTCCGTATATCGTTTTTGCAAGGTGTTGAAGCCGATGTTCAATTGAGGAGCCTTGGATTTTCTGATCTTGTCATGACGTCCTTGTTTGATCAACTGATTTATAGTAGGCATATCAATTTCCTCCTTTCATACCCACACACCCGGGAGGTGCGTTTGTCTCATTTTTATAAGGCTGCAGGGCAACCTCAACTTAATATAATTTTCAAAGCATTATTATTATACACCACGACACTAGGTGTGTCAACAATTTTATTTCGCCTTTTTTTGGAATGTATTTATAAATAAATGATGATAAAGTAATCATATATATTTTCCCTATACCTTGAATTATCTTCTTCTTTTTTTTAGATTATTAACCAATATTAGCCACCGCATATTTGTCCGATACATGGCTATTTTTGTCAATTGCATCCAATATTAAGGATCTATGCTTTCAATAAAAAAACCATAGATTTCTCTACGGTTTTCTTTGAAGAAAGAAGCCTGGCAACGTCCTACTCTCGCACAATTGTACTACCCTCGGCGCTGAAGTGCTTAACTTCTGTGTTCGGGATGGGGACAGGTGTGTCCACTTCGCCATCGTCACCAGACCTTCTTTC
>Ga0268280_1000768_pt1 | contig 24307 bp, 24 predicted proteins | sample saktaG_9_FD_190139 | JGI IMG/M metagenome (GOLD analysis project Ga0268280, IMG submission 190139) | Saline water microbial communities from Sakinaw Lake, British Columbia, Canada - sak_2011_5_24_40m | ecosystem: Environmental > Aquatic > Non-marine Saline and Alkaline > Saline ... | reverse complement strand
GACTCGTCATCGAAATCGTCCGCGGTGATGTGTTGGTCGAATTAATATCTAATTGCACGCATTGCGTATTGTGATAAATATTGCTTTCAAAGATTTGCAAGAATTATCGCGGAAGAGAATAGCTCTGAGAATAAAAATGATGATGAAAATAAGAGTGGAATATTAGAGTAGAGTGGGGGCTTTCGGGGAACTGCCTTGAAGACGGGAGTATTCGGTGATGTTTTTCCAAATTAATTTTACCGCAAACTGCGATGAATGATCTCTTGACTCAAAATAACCTGCTGCTGATCTTTGCCTTTACCACAGGTGTGGTTTCAATTATCGAGCTGCTGGAATATCTTGTCACAAAAAATATTCCCTGGCTCTTCAGATTGCTGCAGGGGACTTTGAGAAGGTTCATGCGCCGCATCAAAGGCTCTACAGGTGAGAGTGCACAAAATCTTGTTTTGAACTTTTCAGGTCATCCCGTGTTGCCCGGTCAGGTGAAAACAATCGAAAAGATGCAGCAATGGCCGTCATCAAAGGTCATCGATGTACCGTTGGGAAATGTAGCAGAGGACGGGAAGTTTGTTGCCAGTATTGTCAGGGCTATTGAAAGAATCGATCTTTCGCCTGAACAATGGCAAACGTCAGCCATTGTGGCCGTTCCTGCCGGATATTCCGCTATCTGGTCGGTTTTATTGGCGGAAATGCACGGCCGTCTTGGATATTTTCCTGATGTGGTTCATTTACGCCCGTCTTCGGAGGTTTCGGCAGAGAAGTTTGAGGTGGCAGAAATTATGAACCTGCGGGAGGTTCGCCATTCCTCAAGAGATAAAAGGTAAACATCCCCGCACTGCTCAGTTCAGGCCCGGCAGTTCGGGGGAGTTGGCAATGATCTGGTATTCTCCGCCTTTTGAGCGTACCGACCGGCTCCACATCCGCTCGTAGGCGTCACTGAAAACAATCTCTTTTGAAGCTTCCGCAGTGTACCAGGCCCCTTCGTCGAACTCCGCTTCGAGCTGTCCGGCTGTCCAGCCGGCATAGCCAAGGAAAAAGCGGATTTCATGCGGCAGAATAACGCCGGTATTGAGCAGATAGCTCAGTTCGTTTTTATCACCGCCCCAGAAGACTCCGGGGAAAATCTCAAGCGAACCGTCGATGATATCGCCCCTTGAGTGAAGAAAATGGACGGTATCGACCTGAACGGGCCCGCCCATATGCAGAAGTTCCTCTATCTCCTCAAAACCGGCTATGGCTTCACAAACCTTGAATTCCATAGGCCGGTTCAGAATAAATCCCAGAGAGCCGTTTTCGTTATGCTCACACATAATCATCACACTCCGCTTGAAATTCGATTCAAGCAGATTAGCCGAGGCAAGCAAAAGTTTTCCGGCTTTAAGCTTGTCAAATTCGTTTACCATTCTGTTCAGATTTTTTGCTGCAGATAACCGAGAAGCTCCTGAGCATGCTGCGCAGGATTGACTTTCGGCCATACTTTCTCTATCACTCCCTTCTCATCGATCAGATAGGTCACCCGATTGGTGCCCATATACTCACGCCCCATAAATTTTTTAAGTCCCCAGACTCCATAAGCCTCAACAATGGTCTTGTCCGGGTCGGAAACAAGCCTGAAGGGAAGCTGATACTTTTCGGCAAACTTTTTATGCCGACTCTCATCATCGACACTCACACCAAGCACATCAACCCCCAGTGCATTAAAGTTAGGGAAATTATCACGAAAAGCACAAGCCTCCTTCGTGCATCCGGGTGTATCATCCTTCGGATAAAAATAGAGTACGACCTTCTTTCCGAGATACTCTTCAAGCGAGACCGGCTTTCCAGCCTGGTCCTTAGCCGATATGGACGGCGCAGAAACGCCTGCGACAAGTAGTGGCATTGAAAATAAATGAAACTTATTCAGGATATTAAGATGTTCCCCATTGTGAATCCATTCAAACAGTAAATAGTTTCTTGAAAACGCATGAAATCGTATTCATTCTGTCCGGTATGCGGCAAAACACTGGAAAGTGCCATGATCGACGGACGCGAACGGATGTTCTGCCCGTCATGCGCATGGGTGCACTACATTAATCCGCTTCCGGTAGCGGTCGCCTATACCGTAAACAGAAACGATGAGCTCCTTGTGGTGCGAAGGGCTCATGAACCGGCACTCAATGAATGGGCTCTTCCGGGAGGGTTTCTTGAAGCCGGAGAAGAACCTTATGAAGGATGTTTGCGCGAACTCATGGAGGAAACATCATTAAGCGGCAAAATCGACCGCCTGATCGGCATCTACCACCGTGAAGTTGAAATGTACGGATCGCTGCTCGTGGTCGCCTACAGGGTCCTCGTTGACGATGACTCGATAGCCATCAACCATGAACTGTTCGACGCGGGTTTTTATCCGCTCCACCGCATTCCCGAAGTGCGCATTCCCCTCCACCGCACAATTATCACCGATGCCGCCCTGCTCGAATCCGTAGAGTGAATCGCCTTTCGATTCAGGCATTTCCCCCTTCATCCTCCGGAGCAACCGGAAAAATCACGCTGAACACCGAGCCCTGGTTGACTCTTGAACGGACTTCAACGCTCCCTTTATGGGCCAGAACGATATGCTTGACGATGGCGAGCCCCAGACCGGTGCCTCCGGACTGGCGCGAACGGGCCTTGTCGACCCGGTAAAAGCGTTCAAAGATGCGGCCGAGATCAGACTGCGATATGCCGATACCGTTATCCTCCACTTCAAGGCGGACGCTCTCATCGCTTCTGAATGCTGTAATCCTGATCCTTCCGTTGCTGTCGTCAACATATTTGACGGCGTTGTCAAGAAGATTGCGGACAACAATTTCAAGATATCCGGGATCGGCATAGACCGGCGGAAGCTCTCCAGGAATATGGATATCCAGACGGATCTGCTTTTTATCAAGAGCGCTCCTGAGCAGATCAACCGATTTTGCAACAGCGCTTCCGATATCGACCGCCGTAAAATTATACTCAATACGGCCCGACTCTATTTTCGACAGATCAAGAACGTCGTTGATGAGTGCGGCAAGCTGTTCACTCTGCTGCAGGATAATCTGCAGAAATGCTCTGGCATTTTCCGGCTCGTACATTGCCCCTTCGAGAAGCGTTTCGGTATAACCTCTGATACTGGTCAGCGGCGTGCGCAGCTCGTGTGAAACACTTGAGACGAAATCCCGCCGGACGCGTTCAAGGTTGCGGAGTTTGGTGATATCGTTCAGGACGAACACGGTGCCTTCAAAGCTGTTCTCTTTCATGAGCGGCATGGAACTGACCTGCATCATGCGGGGCCCTTTCATGGTCATAAGCGAAACCTCCTCCCTGAGCAGTGTCGTCCGGCTGCTGTGCACGCGCTCGAAAAGATCCTGCAGCCGGCGATCTGAAAGGTGCCTTATCGGGCGGGATTTGAACATAGCCCCTTCAATCCGGAACATTCTTGATGCCGCCGGGTTGACCAGAACGAGATCTCCGGCGGCATCCGTGACGATGATAGCCTCACGAATACCTGAAAAAACAGCCCTGAACCACTCTTCACTCCGCCGTAATTTCCTGATCTCATCCGACATGACATTGAAGGCCCGTGCAAGCATGCCTGTCTCGTCGTGGCGATTGAGCGGGATCGTGCCTGAAAAATCACCGCGAATTCTTTTTTGAGCGGTTTCGGCAAGCATCCTGAACGGCCTGATCAGAAAAAAAGCTGTCAGAACGCCGGCCAGAAGGGAGAAAAAGAGTGCCGGTATAATGCGCTGCTCTATATTGTTGCGGATGCCGGCTTCGAATACTCCTGTATCAGAGAGCGGCCTGGCGAATCGAAGGATCGCAGAGGAGTCAGGAGTCCTGACCGGAACAGCCATATAGAGCATCTGCTCTTTAACGGTTTGACTGTACCGGGTCTCTTCGCCGAAACCGGTTTCAAGTGCACCCCTTACTTCCGCTCTTTGCCGGTGGTTCCCGACAAGGGAAAGCCTGCCTGCCGGTATATAGGAGTCCCCGATAACCCGCCCCTCAGGGTCGATCAGGGTGACCCTGACATCAAGCGCAAGTCCGACACTGTCGGCCCATGCATCAGGATTACCGGCCGAAAGCCATCCCCGGGGCTTTCCGTCAAGCATCTGTTTGCTGAAAAGAAGATCCCTGCGCAGTTCCTGCCTGATAAATCCGTTCAGAAGGCCCTTCAGCTGATGACCGCTCAGGAGATAGGTGATGACAACCGCGGCAAAAATAATCATCCCTATGACGGCACCGAGCCGGAAGGAAGCCTTAGCCTGCATGTGCATCGTCCTCTTGCTCTTCAAGCTTGTAGCCGAGTCCCCTGACCGTTTTTATCATACGGCCGGTTTCGCCGAGCTTTTCGCGAAGGCGTGTAATATGGGTGTCGATGGTTCTTGTGTTGATGCTCCTGTCGATATCCCAGACATCGCTGAGCAGCATATCCCGTGACTGGGCCTCTCCCTTTCTTTTGATCAGCGCGACAAGGAGCTTGAACTCCATCAGCGTCAGAACAAGCTCCTTTCCGTCAAGCATCACGAAGTGCCGTGCCAGATCGACCTCAAGCGCGCCGGCCCTGAGCATCTCCTGCATTTTTCCCCTCTGTCGGCGGTCCCGCTTGAGGATGGCCCGTATCCGGAGATTCAGCTCACGCGGGCTGAAGGGTTTGACGACATAATCGTCGATGCCGAGTTCGAAACCGAGAATCCTGTCGATCTCCTCCCCTTTTGCCGTCAGCATGACAATGGGCATATCCTTGTAGAGCTGATGCTCCCTGATTTTCCTGCACACCTCGAAACCGTTTATGCCGGGCAGCATGATGTCAAGGAGAACGAGATCGAAACTTTTCCGTGAGAGCTGATCGAGCGCATCTTCACCGCTCCCTGAAAGATAACAGGTAAAACCGGCCCGCTCGAGATTGTATTCCAGCAGTTTTGCGAGGTTCAGGTCATCCTCAACAACAAGAAGCATCGGATCAGACACACGATTATGGTTTTGACTGTTTTAAAAACAGGAAGCACTTCCTCCCTCCCGACCCATCACGTTTACATCCCCGCTTTCCAGCATGCGGCTTCATGATCAGGTTCATAGACGGCAAGTTCAGGCTGCTCAAGACGGCAGTGTTCGTCAGCAAGCGGACATCTTCCGGCAAACCTGCACCCTTCGGGCAGATTGACGGCGCTCGGCACATTGCCCTCAATCACATGAAGGCGCTCTTTTGAAGAGCCGAGCCGGGGAATGGACTTCAGCAACCCTCTGGTATAGGGGTGGAGCGGATTGCTGAAAAGCTGCTTCACAGAACCTTTCTCGACGACCCTCGACGCATACATGACAAGAACCTCTTCACAAAGCTCGGCTACAACGCCGAAATCATGGGTAATGAGCATCACGCTCATTCCTGTATCACTTTGAAGCTTTCCGATAAGATCAAGGATCTGGGCCTGAACCGTAACATCAAGCGCCGTGGTCGGTTCGTCGGCAATCAGCAGGGCCGGATTGCATGAAAGCGCCATGGCAATCATGACCCGCTGCCGCATCCCTCCCGAAAGCTCATGAGGATAGGAGGAAAACCGTTCGGCAGGATTGGGAATGCCCACCAGGTGCAGCAGTTCGACCGAACGCTTTTTCGCTTCGGCATGGTTGATATCCCGGTGAATGAGAATCTGTTCCATAATCTGGCTGCCGCAGGTAAAGACAGGGTTGAGCGAACTCATCGGTTCCTGAAAGATCATGGCGATTTCATTGCCTCTGAGCTTACGCATTCCCTCTTCAGAAAGTTTCAGCAGATCATTGCCTTTCCAGAATATCTCTCCTCCCGCAAAAAAACCGGGAGGCATAGGCACAAGGCGCATGACAGAGAGTGCCGTCACCGATTTTCCGCAGCCGGACTCGCCGACAACCCCGAGCGTACGGTTCCGCCCGATGGAAAAGCTTACGCCGTCGACGGCTTTTGCGATACCGTTGTCCGTCGCGTACCAGGTTCTGAGATTTTTCAGTTCAAGAATTTTTTCCATATATACAATCTTTCCCGCCCGTGCTTGTTGTTGTTCCGTTTTGCCGGGATCAAGCATGAAAATATGGTTTGTAAGCTTCATATGAAAACGTTATCAGATCTGGACCCGCAAAGCGCTGCCGTCACAAAAAGAAATCCCTCCTTTCTCTTTGATACCATCAGGCAGTCGAATCCCTGTATCCTTCTCAAGCAGGCTCTGTTTGAAAGGCAGGCGGATAAACAAGGCTTTTCCGTACCCGGCATAGATATCTCCGGCCTGCAGGGTTCGCTCTCTTCTATCCTTGCGGCCGTGCTTTTTTCTGACCTGCACTCGCCTCTCATGCTGCTCTGCGGCCAGAACAGCTTTGAACGGTATGAAAATGATTTTGATGCGCTGCTGCCGAAAAAGACCATATGCAATACATCGGATGAGCTCTCTCTTTCCATCGGGGCGATATTGAGGGGAAGAAAATCGCTCATTCTCTCCTTTTTTGATGATCTCGATGTCACCCTTTGCAGACCGGCGGAAGCGGAAAACAGGATTTTCCCGTTGAAAACCGATCTTGATGCGGGATATGAGAAGCTCAAACGGTTTCTTGCCGCAAACAGCTTTGAACAGAGGGAGTTTGTTGAAGACGAGGGAGAGTTCTCTGTCCGGGGCTCGATTATCGACGTCTTCCCGTTCGGAGCAGGTGAACCCTTACGGATCGAATTTTTCGGCGATACGGTCTCATCGCTGCGCGTCTTCGACATCAACAGCCAGCTTTCCGGAAAAACAGTGACTGCCGCAGATGTGACGGCCAGTTTTACCGATGCGGCAGAGAGCGGCGGAACCGGAGCGACCGTTCTTGACTACCTTGATCCGTCAACCCTCATCATCATCGATGATATCACGGACTTTGCATCAAGGGAGAACCATGAGCTTCTGTCGGCCTCGCTTTCACGGTTCCGTACCGTCAGGATCACGAATTCTTCGCCCGCGGCAATCAGCTTCAGCTCCGGCGCACAGAAAAAACTCAACGCAAATTTCCGCATTCTTGCAGCCCTGCTGCAGCAGGAAAAAAACAGAAACAGAACCCCGGTCTTTGCGACCGGCTCGCCTCGCGAAATAAGAGAGCTGGCCGATTTTCTTGCCGAGGAGATGACGAGCGCCGGAAGCAGTGAACTGCTTGAAGCAAGCTGGGTTCCGGTCAACCTGCATACCGGTTTTACGTTCGGCGATCTTGACGTTTATACCGAATCCGACATCTTCGGCAAACTGCACGCGCATAAAGCTCACCGGAAACGGAAAATAAGGGGGATATCGCTCAAGGACCTCCAGAAACTCAAAGTCGGCGATTATGTTGTCCATGAGGATTACGGCATCGGCATTTTCAAATCCCTTGAAACCATCACCGTCGGGAATTCCGAACAGGAGTGCGTGCTTGTCGAATATGAAGGGGGGGACAAGCTGTTCGTTAATGTTCAGAATATCAACCTGCTCTCGAAATATGCGGCTTCCGAAAGCTCGCTTCCATCCCTTTCAAAACTCGGCAGTTCGAAATGGGCGGCAAAAAAAGACAAAGTCCGCAGGAAGCTCCGCGATATAGCAATCAACCTGATAAAAATTTACGCACAGAGAAAGATGCAGCCCGGCTTTGCCTTTGCTGCAGATTCCATCTTCATGCGTGAATTCGAGGCTTCTTTTATTTTCGATGAAACTCCCGATCAGCTCAAGGCAATTGCAGAGGTCAAGAAAGACATGCAGGAACCTCATCCCATGGACCGCCTGATCTGCGGAGACGCAGGTTTCGGAAAAACAGAGATCGCCATGAGGGCGGCGTTCAAGGCGGTGGAATCAAAAAAACAGGTTGCCGTGCTGACCCCGACAACGATTCTCGCACACCAGCACGCAGAATCGTTTACCAGAAGATTCGAGAATTTCCCGATCTCAATAGCGGTGCTCAGCCGTTTCGTCCCCCGCAAAGAACAGCTGGAAATACTCAAGAAAATAGAGAAGGGACAGATCGATATCGTCATCGGCACCCACCGGCTGGTTTCGAAGGATGTGCTCTTCAGGGATCTCGGCCTGCTCGTTATTGACGAAGAGCAGCACTTCGGCGTTGAGGTCAAAGAGAAGCTTCGGGAACAGTTCCCCGGTGTCGATACCCTGACCATGTCGGCAACGCCTATACCGAGAACCCTTCAGTTTTCAATGCTCGGTGCCAGAGACCTTTCCATCGTCTCGACCCCTCCGAAAAACCGGCAGCCGGTGGATACCCTCATCACCGATTATGACCCTGCGCTTATTCAATCAGCGATCCGCAGGGAGATCCAGCGTGAAGGACAGGTATTTTTTCTGCACAACCGCATTCTCTCCCTTGATGACGTGCTCAATACGCTCCGGGAACTTGTCCCTTCAGCCCGGATTGTCTTCGCTCACGGTCAGCTTCCGTCGAAGGAGCTTGAAAAGATCATGATGGATTTCATGCAGAAAGAGATCGACGTCCTCATTTCGACAACGATCATCGGGTCCGGGCTCGACATATCCAATGCCAATACGATCATCATAAACCGGGCCGATATGTTCGGTCTTTCCGATCTCTACCAGCTGCGCGGAAGAGTGGGAAGAAGCGAACGGAAAGCCTACTGCTATCTGATCACTCCGCCGCTGCACACGCTCAAGAGGGAGGCCGTTCAGCGCCTGGCCGTTATTGAAAGCTTTACTGAGCTGGGATCCGGCTTCAACATCGCACTCCGCGATCTCGATATCCGCGGTGCGGGTAATCTGCTCGGCGCCGAGCAGTCGGGCTACATCCATGAACTCGGTTTTGATCTCTACCAGAAAATGCTTGAGGAGACGGTTGCAGAACTGAAATCAACGGAATTCAGCCACATGTTTTCTGCAGAAGCCAAAACGGCATCTCCACGTTCAAAAAGCTGTGACCTCCTCTTCTTCTTTGATGCACTCATTCCCGAGTATTATATCAACGCAACCCCTGAACGATTTGCGTTTTATGAAAAAATCTCGAAAGCTTCATCGGAACAGAAAGTCGATGATCTTTCCATCGAACTCAGGGACCGGTTCGGCTCCCTCCCGGAAGAGGTTTCCAGCCTTCTGCTTCTTTCAAAGCTGAAACTCACAGCCTCTGCTCTCGGCCTTGAAAAAATCGATATTCATCCGCAAAGCCTGACACTGTTTCTGCCCGACCAGAATGACGAACATCTTGCCGGCAGGGAGTTCTACCAGCAGCTGTTTGTTTCAATTCAGGAACCATGGATGCAGGAGTACAAACCGGGATTCAAAACGGATAAAATGATGAAACTGGTGCTGCACCACCCTTCCGGCAGTGACAAAACACCAGCCGGGATGCTGCTCCGCTACACGGAACTGCTGAAAAAAATTGACCGCTCCACCAGAGAGCCGGCGGAATGAGAGCAGGGGGCCTTGCGGGAGAAGGCAGGATGCACAACCTGCCACTTCCGAAAGCCCCGATAAACCCTGCCTGCGCTTCTGACTTTCAGAAACGGCAAAAAAAATTCAATTATTTTCCTCCCGCGGACGCAACTTTTTACTGAACCCGTGATGTTATAGAGATCGGGATAGAAAATGGACAATTACAGTCTTATTAATTTGAAAGAAGATGATCATGAATATCACCATAAATGATAAGGTATATGAAGCGGAGAAGGGTGAGCGGCTGCTTGATATCGCACGCGCAAACAACGCGCATATAGGGTACTTCTGTGGAGGAAACGCAATATGCCAGACCTGCTACGTCAAGGTTCTTGAAGGCGCAGAACTGCTTTCTCCGCTCAGTGAGTATGAAAAGGCACTGCTTTCGGACAACCTTTTAGAGGAAGGAACAAGAATGGCATGCCTGACCACGGTTGAAAAACCCGGTACCATAAAGATGGTGTCGGCCGTTGAGGAGGTAAAAGAGATGTTTGAAACAAATCCTCCGGTCCTGGCAGGATATGCCGCCAAAATGGGAATGGAGGCACTTGTAAAATTCCCTGAGACTGTTGCGGTCCAGGCAGGAAGAACTTTTGATCTCTGGCAGTTGCTTACAGACGTTATCAGCGGAATCGGAGACGCCCTGCACCTGGTCCTCCAGGCTTTTGCGCCGACGCTTTCAGAAAAACATGAGAGCATTGAGTCAGGTCACCCCCAGGGAATCAAACTGCTCAGGGATACATCGGAAGCACTCCTTCACTCCGCTTCCCGGGGTGCAGACAAAGAGAGGAACCATGCTTCGACAGCAACAAAACACAGAGCGGCACAGAACGGGGTTCATGCCTGAAATGAAGTACAGCGCCGGTCAGACCATTTTCTTCCGGAAAGGGAGAGGATGGTTTGATTGAGGCTGTTACTAATTTGATTATATTCATGGAAATATATGGGTAGAAAATGATTGCTCACCGCTAATTCCTGAAGCCATGATTATCTCGATCAACGATAAACCATGCGAAGCAAAGATTGGTGAACAGCTGCTGAAAGCCGCACAGAACAATAAAAGCCATATCGGCTATCTCTGCGGAGGCAACGGTATCTGTCAGAGCTGCTTTGTCTATGTCATTGAGGGTGCCGACTCCCTTTCGCAACCGAACAACATTGAGAAGGCATTTATTTCCGATAAACTTTTCAGTGAGGGCGGACGGCTTGCCTGCCAGAGCGTTATCGTCAAAGAGGGAACTCTTCGCGTTCTTTCAAGGGCCGAGCACCTCAGACGCCTTGTTCTGGGCCTGAACGTTCCGGGATTTGTCACCTATGCTCAAACGATAGGGCATAATGTTGCCGGAAAGCTGCCTGACGGAGCGGCCAACCTTTTTGACAGAATAAAAAAAGGGCAGATGAGCCCCGGCGATTCTCTTAAAAAAATAGGCAACGGACTCTCCCATGCTTCGCTTTTTGCCGTTCATACCTTTATGGAAACGTTTCCTTTCATGCAGTACCCGGCAACACTCCTTGCTGATGGAGCAAAGAGCCTGATAGGCGGTGCCGGAGACGCTGTCTGCAATATATCAGGTGGTCTCCTGCACTTACCAGGAACGGAGTGTTCATGCTGCGGGACGAATAAAACTCCGGTTACGGAATCGGTACCAATATCTGTAAAGTAGTTATCCGCCTCCCTTAAAGGGCGGATAACGACAACCATGGACTCCCGATGGGGTATTCCTCCAATATTGAAAACATTGAGTTTGAGCTTGGCGCTAAAACCCTTGAGCGCTGGCTTATAAAACCTGAAAAAACCATGGCCATCGTTCTCGGCATTCCCAGAGAACGGGCTCAGGATGAACGACGGGTGGCTGTTTCACCACCCGGGGTTCAAATACTGGTCGAACACGGTATAAAAGTTATTATTGAAACGTCGTCCGGCAGTTTCTGCAACTTTACGGATATCGATTATGCAGAAGCCGGAGCGACAATTGCCGCGACACCGGAAGAACTCTACCGGCAGTCGAACGTTATCGTCAAGGTTTCACCTCCTCAGCCTGAAGAACTTCCACTGTTCATGTCCGGGCAGATGCTGATTTCCGCCCTCCATCTCGGTTCTGTAAGCAACAATCTGATAAAAACTCTGCTTGAAAAAAACATTACCGCTCTCGGATTTGAATTTATCGAAACAAGGGACGGCGAGCTGCCGATAGTAAGGACCCTGAGCGAGATCGCAGGCTCTCTTGCTATTCAGACTGCGGCCAAATACCTCGAAACCGGCTACGGGGGAAGCGGGATCCTGCTTGGAGGCATTGCCGGCGTTCCGCCTGCCCATGTCACAATTATCGGAGCAGGAACAGTAGGGCTTTTTGCCGCCCAGGATGCGCTCGGACTCGGTGCCCAGGTAACGGTCATCGACAAGGAAATCAACAGGCTGAGAAGGTTCGAAGCTTTTTTCAACCGTCATCTTGTCACGGCGATCGCCAACGATCATTACATTGCCCAACTTGCAAAAATGTCGGACGTAATGATCGGCGCATTAAGCCCCAAACAGAAAATAAGCAAACCGCTGGTAAGCGAACAGGTGGTAAAATCGATGAGGCCCGGTTCGGTTATTATTGACGTCTCTATCGATCAGGGGGCCTGCTTCGCAACCAGCCGGCATACATCCCATACCAATCCGATCTATGTCAAACACGGCGTTACCCATTACTGTGTCCCGAACATCCCGTCCGCAGTGGCGAAAACCGCCTCGTTTGCACTGACCAATACCCTTTTGCCGTTTCTTCTCAAACTCACAGAACATGAAACCATTGCAGACATCCTCTGGAAAAGCCACAGCCTGAGAAGAGGAACCTATATTTTCAAGGGCTACGTCACAAAAAAAATACTCTCCGAACTTACCGGTTTTCCGTTCAGGGAGATCGAGATGCTGCTTGCGGCCTGCTGAGACAGCCGCCTACTGAAGATAATCAATCGGTTTGCCGAATTTCCTTGCAATATAGGATGCGCACGATACCCCGGAATAGGTGACGGCTATAACCCCCTGCCCCGGAAAGGTACTGTCACCGGCGGCAAAGAGGTTTTTAACCGGAGTGGTGTTCTGGGGTTTCTGCAGAATGTTCTGCCCCGGTTTAAGCAGCGGGCCGTAAGATCCTTTCGAGCGGTTGAGATAACGCTCGTGGGTAAGCGGTGTGGCAAGCACTTTCAGCTCGACAGCTTTTGATAATCCCGGCAGAATTGTTTCCGTCCTGCATATGACCTTTTCAGCAAATGCCTCCTTCGCATCGCTGTATTCGCTGCTCCCCCGTGTGTACTGCGACCAGTCGTCACTCTCGGCGGTAACAAACGCATGAACGATATGTTTTCCCGGGGGCGCCAGTGAAGGATCGAGAATGGTAGGCGCGGAAAAATAAATGGTCCCACCCGGCTGATTATAGTTCTTCCAGTCATCGACAAGAATATGATGCACATAAAAGTCTTCGGGAATGACAGCGCCGTCAACACCAAGGAAAAGCTGGAACCAGCTCGGCGCTCTCAGAAACCGCCCTTCCTCTACCCTGTACCGGCGATCGGTAATGAGCCGGTTAAAGGTATCCCATACCGTTGCATTGCTGATCACAGCCCTTGCATAATGCTCTGTGCCGTCGGCAAGCCTGATACCTCGCGCCTCGCCATTGTCGAGAAGAATTTCGGTAACCTCGGATTTGAAGAGCAGCCGTCCTCCGAATTTCTCGATCCCGCTGGTCAACGCCCCGGCAATCATGCCTGAACCGCCAAGAGGATAGTTGATGCCCCCGTAATGGCGGTCGGCAAGGCAGATGCCGGCATTGACCAGCGGGGTTGAAACGGCATCCTGTACAGCCCATGAATAGGCTTCGATATCGATAAAGTGCAGGAGCTCTTCATCATGAAGATACTTCCTTGCCGTCCTGCCCATTGAGCGGAAGGTCTTCAGCGCAAGCGCAATGGTCTTGAGGGGATAGGCGCCGCCAACTGAAACCAGATGCACCGGATCCTCAAGTGAGCCGGCTGGAAGGGTGCTGAGAATCTCAAAGACCTCATCAAGTTCCCCGTAAAATTTTTCAATCCCTTCAGCTTCATGCGGAAAACGGGCGGCAAGAACACCAAGAAATGCCCGGCGGTCATAATAAGCCGGTACTGCAAAACCGTTTGGCAGATGATAATGAATCTGAACCGGGTCGGGAACCGTAGGGAGATCAATTCCCAGTTTCCGGAAAATCTTCGTATGCAGATTGAGGGTTCCGCTTCGGCCGTCTTCAGCAAAGCCGTAAAAAACCGATGCCCCTGCATCAAAACAGTAACCATCCCGTTTGAATGATGAACAGCTCCCTCCGGGATAACTGTTCTTTTCGAAAACAAGCGTTGAAATACCGCGTTCCTGAAGCAGGGCTGCAGCAGTCAGCCCTCCGATACCGGAACCGATAACAATGACATCGGCAGATTCATTCATGGACAGTTTGCGTCAGGATTTTGTCATTAAGTTCAGAAAAGCCTTAAAATATATCGCTTTAAATTAATTATTTTATCAGGATAGCGTCTTGAATCTTATGCAATGTTGTTTGAACCCGGAAGATTTCAGCTCATGGACAAACCCGATCCGAACCGTCAGATAAAAACCCGCACAAAAAAGGAATCACTTTCCCGGGAAGAGCGTAAAAAGCAGCTTGAATTTCAAAATGAAGCCGTAGTTCATCTCAATTCGCTCTATAACTATGCCCTTCACCTCACAATGAATCCGGATGACGCCGAGGATCTGGTACAGGAAACCTATCTCAAGGCTTATAGATTTTTTAATTCTTTTGAGCGGGGAACAAACTGCAAGGCCTGGCTGTTTAAAATCCTTAAAAACAATTATATCAACCGTTTTCGTAAAAACTCAAAAGAACCGGGAAAGGTTGATTATGATCTTATAAAGGATTTTTATCATTCAATAAAAGATACCCGGGTTGATACCAGTGAGGCTGAAACCGATTACTTCCATTCACTGCTGCATGAGGAGGTCTATCAGGCACTCCAATCTCTGCCCGAAGAGTTCCGGGAGGTTATTCAGTTGTGCGATATTGAAGGGTTTACCTATGAAGAAATTGCAAACATGGTAGAAAGCCCTATCGGCACAGTAAGATCAAGACTGTACAGAGGACGCAAACTCCTTCGCGCACAACTTGAAGGTTACGCAAAAAAATACGGGTTCAAAACCAGTACAGATCAATAAATAAATATGTACAAACAGTTATAGACTATGAGCTGCAAAAAAGCCCGCATACTTATGAGTGCCGCTGTAGACAGCGAGCTTACCCTTAAGGAAGAGCAGGAATTTCTTCAGCACCTCTCTGAATGCAAGGAGTGCAAAGAGGAATTTGAGGAAGCGAAAAAAACCAAAATGATCATCAGGGAAAGAATTGTCCAGTTCAAGGCTCCTCCCTCACTTATTATTTCGATCATGCGGCTGACCGGCATCAGCACAAAAGAACCGGAAGAGACCATTATTTAATGAACAGTCCATTCCGGATTTTTCGTAAAAACTGATATTTAAAGCCGTTTGCGGTTTGAATTGTATAAAGAAACAGTTATATAACGATTAAATTCATTAAAATTATATTATCCCGCAGACCGGGTATTTTTCATCTCCGGGCATTAAATGGTTTGTCATGAACAACACAATGACTATCACAGAGGAAGACGTAAAGAAGTGGACGATCAATATGCCCGATGAAATGCTTGAAGCCCTATCCAACCGCTTCAAGCTCCTATCCGAACCGATGAGATTGAAAATATTGCGCGTACTTTGTGAAAAAGAACATACGGTACAGGAGATTGTCAATCAGGTCAACGCCAGTCAGGCAAACATCTCAAAACATCTTGCCCTGATGCATGACAACGGTGTGGTCAACCGCAGAAAAGAGGGCCTGAAATGCTATTACAGCATTGCAGACGAAAGCATTGTCTATGCCTGTTATCTGATTTCGAAAAGTATTGTTGAAAATCTTCAGGACCGGCTGAACTGGGTGCAGAAAGTCAACTCCAATCTCTCCAGCTGAGACCATTTCCATCATCATACCGCAATCAGTCGGTACTGTCTGACCAGGCAGAACGGTATAGAAGCCGTTCATACTCAAAATCCCATCCTTTACGCCTTCCGGCCGGAAGTAGTTTCGAATTCCGGAAGTCCGTTATCCGATCTTCACTGTATGACATTTTTGCATTCCGCAGAGAATAAGTATGTCATTTCTACCCTAAACATGACATTATTGACAGCCGGCGGAACCGGAAAGCCTGACGTCAGAGATTGGCACGTTTTTTGTTGTTTATACTGTGAAGCGAATTGTTAATCGCTCAACAATTACAGGAGTTATAACAAAAAGAGTGAAAAGGAGAACGACATGCTGGTAAAATTATCGAAAGACCCTCTTAATCTGTTTGATGATATCTGGTCGGGCGCGCAACTGCCTTCAGTTCCGGCATTCAAGGTTGATATTTCAGAAGATGAAACGGCATTTCATATTGATGCCGAACTTCCGGGCATTGCAAAGGAGCTGATCGGGCTCAATATAGAGGATGATGTGCTGACCATCAAGGCGGAAAGAAAACATGACGCTGAAGAAAACAGGAAAAATTTCCACCGTATGGAGAGAACGGCAGGAAGCTTTTCAAGAAGCTTTAATCTCGGAGAGATGATCGATCAGGACAATATCACCGCGGATCTGGATGACGGATTGCTCCATGTAATCCTTCCTAAAGCTCTGGCGGTAAAGAAAAAAAAGGAAATTTCGATCAGCTGACATCATCACTAATCCGGGATAACCTACACAGAGAGTCGTAAGAACGGAATTTTTATACACTAATCAATGACAAGGAACCATCATCATGGGTAAAATCATCGGCATCGATCTCGGCACTACAAATTCATGTGTTGCGGTCATGCAGGGAACACAACCGACGGTTATTGAAAATTCGGAAGGCAGCCGGACAACACCGTCAATAATAGCCTTGACCAAAACGGGCGACCGTCTGGTTGGACAGGCCGCAAAAAGGCAGGCCATTACCAATCCGAAAAACACGATTTTTTCAATCAAGCGTTTCATGGGCCGGAAATATGACGAGGTGCCGAACGAAAAAAAGCTTGCCCCTTATGAAATCATCAACGAAAACGGCGAGGCCCGTGTAAAGATCAACGACAAGGTTTACTCTCCGCAGGAAGTTTCAGCAATGGTGCTGCAGAAAATGAAGCAGACCGCCGAAGACTTTCTTGGCGAAAAAGTAACTGAAGCGGTCATAACTGTGCCGGCATACTTCAACGATGCGCAGCGTCAGGCCACAAAGGACGCCGGCCGCATTGCAGGACTTGATGTCAAGCGGATCATCAATGAACCGACAGCTGCAGCTCTGGCTTACGGCCTCGACAGAAAGCAGAAGAGTGAAAAAGTTGCAGTCTTCGACCTCGGAGGAGGTACATTTGATATCTCTATTCTTGAGCTTGGTGACGGTGTCTTTGAAGTTAAATCAACAGATGGCGATACCCATCTCGGCGGCGATGACTTTGATCAGAAGATTATCGACTATATAGCCGACGAGTTCAAAAAGCAGGAAGGAATAGATCTGCGCCAGGACGCCATTACCCTGCAGCGCCTGAAGGAAGCTGCAGAAAAAGCAAAAATAGAGCTCTCTTCAAGAACCGACACGGAAATCAACCTTCCATTCATTACGGCGACACAGGAAGGTCCGAAACATCTGGTAATCAATCTTACCCGGGCAAAATTCGAGGCATTGTGCGCAAGCCTGTTCGACAAGATTCTTGATCCCTGCCACCGTGCGATCAAAAATTCGAACGTCGAGATGAAGGATATCGATGAAGTTGTACTCGTCGGAGGCTCCACCCGCATACCGAAAGTACAGTCACTGGTCAAGGAGTTTTTCGGGAGGGAACCGAACAAGAGCGTCAATCCTGATGAAGTGGTTGCTATCGGTGCGGCAATCCAGGGTGGTGTTCTCAAGGGAGATGTTACCGATGTGCTGCTTCTTGATGTCAGCCCCCTCTCTCTGGGTATTGAAACCCTTGGCGGAGTGATGACAAAGCTGATCGATGCAAACACCACGATACCGACAAGAAAGCAGGAGGTATTTTCAACCGCAGGAGATAACCAGACATCTGTCGAGGTCCATGTCCTGCAGGGAGAACGGCCGATGGCAACCGACAACAAAACACTCGGACGTTTCCATCTGGGTGATATTCCTCCGGCCCCCAGAGGCCTGCCGCAGATCGAGGTAACCTTCGATATTGACTCAAACGGCATTCTCAACGTCTCGGCAAAGGACAAGGCAACAGGGAAAGAGCAGAGCATAAAAATCGAGTCAAGCAGCAAACTCACCGATGCTGAAATCGATAAAATGAAACAGGATGCCAAAATGCATGCCGCTGAAGACCAGAAACGCAAGGAAGAGATCGATACCAGAAACCTGGCGGACTCACTGATTTTCAGCACTGAAAAACAGTTGAAAGAACTCGGCGATAAAATCCCTGCGGATAAACGCCCTGCGCTTGAGGGTTCCCTGGATAAACTAAGGGAGGCATACAAAAACGGAACAGTCGAGTCCATTAAAAGTGCCATGGAGGAGCTCAACAAGGAGTGGAGTGATATCGCCTCGAAACTTTATCAATCCCAGGGTCCGGAAGCTTCACAGGCGCCGGAGGATGCACAGCCCGGAGGAAGCGGCAAGAGCGGAGGAGACGGTGAAGTTCAAAATGCCGAGTACGAAGTAATCGACGGCAACGACAAATAAACCTGATCAGGTGAGGATAATAATCCGGCAAAGGGATTCGTCATGAATCCCTTTGTTATTTAACCTTGTTTTGCTAATTTATACCCTGTTGAAGGCAGAACACCGGCGAGTGTTCTATTTGCAAATTTTAACCGTGCAAACGATGCAACCTCAGCTAAGCCGTCCGGACACCGCCAAAAATCAGGTCAGGGTAAGTACATCAGGACCATGGTCGGGAAATGCGGTTCATAAAGCAGAAAAGTATTTTATCACCTCGGCAAAAAGGGACAGCAGAAATAACCTTCAACTGCAGATAGGTCCGGCTTCCGGTCGAAGAAAGCTGTCGCCGACGCCCGAAATCATCAGAAAAGTTATTTCCGGGGAAATCGAGCTCTGTGTTCTGACAACACAGCCTGATATCGGTATCGACCTGAAAAAGATTGTGCTTGACAACGAGAACCGCTATGTCATTGATTTTGACAATCGTGGCGTGAAGTGGACAATGAGGGATATTCCCGTTTTTTATGATTCACTGCGCAGACAGTTGTGCATTGAAGTCGACAGGCGCACCTATACCATGAATGAGTTTTTCAAGTAAGCCTCATTACCATTCAGGCATTTAACAGAACACCTTGTTAATTATCATGCGAAGATAATTAACAAGGTGTTCTGTTTTATATCCGTCCGGCACGCCACTGCCTTCCTTTTGACAGCAATTCAGTTCAGGCTCCTGTTTAAGTCACACAGCACGGATGACCATCTCCGGATAATAACCTCCCCTGGCAGGACGGGTTTCCACTCTTCGATGAATCGGTCCTGTCTGAAGGAGCTCTGAACAGCGGGACAAAAAAAGCCCCGGGATAAATCGCGGGGCTTTTGTCAAGAGAGATAAGAAGGATATTCTATTGTAGTTTTTTGCGGGCCAGCGCGGCTTCTGAAGAGGCAGGATAAACACTTACCAGATCTTTGAACCTTGCTTTTGCATTGACTGTATCACCGATCAGTTCAAAAGAGAGTGCCTGTTTGTAGAGTGCCGCAGGACGCTTGTTGCTTTTGTTATATTTGGCGATTACAACCTGATATTCAAGTATGGCTTTTTCATACCACTTCTCGCTGAAATAGCTTTCCGCAAGCTGAAACTGAGCATCATCGGCAAGAGTGGATTGGGGGTACTGCTGGAGAAGCAGGCTGAAACTCTCTCTTGAACCGGTATAATTTTTATTCCGGAGTTTTTCCGTCCCTTCAGCGAACAATCCTGAGTCAGCTGATGCTCCAGGCTTTTTAACACTTTCGGCAGCATTCCCCTGCGGCAGCTTTTCTACTGACAAGGGAGTTCCGGGTTTATCGAGTCCCAGATACTGTTCAATTTTCTGTAGTCTTGAATCAAGCCCGTCAACCTGATGCACCAGGAGGGAATCTTCCATGCCAAGGCGTCCGAAGGCCTGACCGTTCTTATGCTCAATTTCCTCTATTTTTCCCTGTAACCTCGAAACCTCGTCACGAACCTGCTGCACATCGGAGTAGGAGACGGCAGTTTGAGACTTTATGGTCTCAGAGTCCGTTTTCAGCTTTCTCAGGTCATCGGTAACCACAACAAGATCCTGTTTTGATGCGCAGGCTGACAGAGCAAGTAGCGGAAAAAGGAAAAAAGGTTTGATTTTCTTATTCATAGACAGCAAGGGTTTATTCATCAAGGCCGCTTCGTTATCTAACCACTTTAATCGCTTATACCATACAAACAGCTGTTATTTTACAATAAAATGCGCCCGGCGGTTTTTTGCAAAAGCATCTTCATTCTGAGCGGTATCAAAAGGACGCTCTTCGCCGAAACTGACAGTTTCAAGCCGGGAGGATGCCACTCCGAGCCTTACCATATATTCCTTTGCACTTACTGAACGGCGTTCGCCGAGAGCAAGATTATATTCAGACGTTCCTCTTCCGTCACAGTGACCTTCAATAAGAGCCCTTTTGACCGCATTGCTTCCCATCCATGAAGCATTATTCTTCAGCTGCTCCTGAGCTTCAGGGCTGAGTACAGAGCTGTCAAAATCAAAAAACACATCGCCTAACGGGCCTGTCTGCCACTTATCGAATCCATAGCCTGAGGGTGATTGCGACATCGACGGGGCTGTTAGCTGACCTGCAGTGTCGTCAGAAGAAGTTACCGCACTTTTTGATGAGCATCCGGCAGTCACCATAAGGGCAAGAAAAACTATACCGTTTATTTTTTTCGTCATCGAACCGGCTCCGTTTAAATTTAAAAAAGGGGCAGACATAGCCATGTCTGCCCCTTATGGTCTTCAGGGAAGCTGATTATTATTCAGCAACAAAGTGAGCCCTTCTGTTCTGAGCCCATGCCTCTTCTGTGCTTCCTGTTGCAAATGGTCTTTCCTCGCCGTAACTGACCGTCTTCATACGGGCAGGAGCAACTCCAAGGTTAACGATGTAATCTCTGGCGCTGTTGGCACGACGCTCACCCAGAGCAAGGTTATACTCGTTGGTGCCTCTCTCGTCGCAATGACCTTCAATGATAACAGTATTTGCCGTATTTGACTGCATCCAGTTGGCATTGGTCTTCAGCTGCTCGATGGCATCCATACGGAGGTCTGATTTATCATAATCATAAAACACATCACCGAGACCTGGCAGAACAACCGGAGGAGGCGGCGGCGGCGGAGCTACGACATCCTGTTCGCAACAGCAGGCTCCAAGAAAGAGCATACCCGGAATAAAAAGACTTCTCAATAAAGGCTTGACGGTTCTCATTTTTCCCCCTTTTTATTTGTTGTTTCAAAAACACTACTATCGAAATAAAGACCAGAACGGCTGCATCTGTTCGCCATCACTCTCCAATAAGCGTTTTTCGTTTTCTCCCCGTGAACTCATGACAAACAAATTCTTCTTTCCAAGGCGGTTCGAAGTAAACACAATCATTGTTCCGTCAGGAGACCACGAAGGCGATTCGTTTTCCCGGGCTCTCCTTGTCAACTGCGTAAGGCCTGTCCCGTCAACTCCTATAGTAAATATATTGATTTCACCATTATTTTCCCACGTGGTGTAAGCGATTTTATCCCCTGCAGGAGACCATGATGGCTGGGTATTATAGCGACCGCTGAAGGTAAGCCTTTTCACCTGTCCGGACTGCATGTCCTGGATAAAAATCTGGGGCAGGCCGTTTCGCGAAGAGACAAATGCCATTTTGCTGCCGTCGGGAGAAAATGTCGGGGAAACATCAATACCCTTGCTGTTGGTCACCCTTCTGGAGAGCGAACCGTCAGATTTCAGGAGATAGATCTCCTGATCGCCTTCAAAAGAAAGTGTTGTGGCGACCTCACCGCCGTTTCTCCAGCCGGGATCAATGCTGACACCGGTTTTGGCTGATGCGGATGTTTTATTGTCCGACAAGCTTCTGATATAGAGCGTCGGCCGGCCGGAAGAAAAATCGGTATAGGCAAGATATCTGCCGTCAGGAGAGAGCGCAGGTGTCAGTGATATGGATTTCGAACTGGTCAGCTGCTCAACACCCTGTCCGTCAAAGTCACACCTGTATATCTCCTTGAAACCGCTCTTATTTGATACAAAGACAATTTTGCTGCCGAAAACCGATTTTTTACCGGTAAGAAGTTCAACAAGATCGGCACAGAATGCATGGGCAATCGAACGCAGCTCTGTTTCCTTTCCTGTATAGGTTTTACGGAAAACAGGTTTTGCGCCGGCAGTTTCGTAAACCTCCATATCAAGATTGATACTGCCTGATTTTTTGGTAACCATACCCCCGGCATAAATTTCGGCGCCTACAGAGTTGAGTGCTCCGAAATTGATCGTGACATTCCTGGGATCAGTGTTGTCTTTGACATTGAGAGGAGGGGAAATCATCGAGAAAAGTCCTATAAAGTCAAGCCCGCCACGCATGGCGTCATCAAGACTCTGAGCCCACAGCGTCTCTTTTTTACCTTTTGCATCAGGCTTGTTGAGCACGAGTGCAATTTTAGCCGATCCTTCCTTGCGGATGGCTATATACTCTCCACTCTCCTCTGCAGTAAGGTGAAGAGGAGAGAGGATCAGGCAGCAGAGAAAGACAATAATACCGTGAAAAAGGGGTCTAAAGAGTTGCATACTCACACCACAAGTCTTTAATGTTACAGAATACCGGTTGTTAAATTATAGTAGTAAATATATTTAACAAGCACAACAAAGATTATGCAGGTTTTGTTCCCAACTCACCAATACACCGTAAAATATAGTCAATAGCCGTATATACAAAAAGTATTTTTACGCTAACCCGTTCATCCGTAAGAGACCCGACAGGCCTACTTCTCAATGCCTTCCGGCGTAAATACGAAACCGATCCACTCATCCCCTCCCGGAGGGGCCGGCAGAGGCGATGATTTATCGAGGGCTTTTTTCACCGAGATGTTAAGGTACTCGCTCGGAGCCCTCCTGTCAAAGAGAATCTGACGGATCGTCCCGTCTGTCGTGATGTTAATGCGGACATAAACCGCCATACCGTAGCTGTTTTTGAGCATCAGCTTTGAGAATTCCCAGTTTCTCTGAATAATCGCGGCGATTTCAACCTTGTAGGGATCCGCAGTTCCACCGCCCCCATACCCTTTTCCGGCGCTGCTTCTTCCACCCGGAGAAGGGTTTGCGCCGCCTGCTCCGGACTGCACTCCGTCCGTTCTGACTTTCTCCTTAAGCCTGTCAAGCGCCTTGTTCAGTGACCCGGCGTTCGGCTGAGGAGAGACGGCGGTTTTCTTCTCAACGTTTTGTTTAAGACGTTCAAGGGCCTTGCTGATATCAGGCTGTTTTTCAACGACCTCAGGCTTCAGTGTCTCTTCCGGAATCTGTTTGCTGACATTGCCGCTGACATCAGCAGGGGAAGAAGAGGACGGGGCGGTTTCGGTGCTGACCTGATTTGATGAAAACTCGCTTGAACCTCCGGAACCGGGCAGAGAAACAAGACTGACGCTCACAATTTTCACTCTGGCATGCCGGCCTGCCTCCCATATCTGAAAATAGAAGGCAACACAGAGTACAAGAGCATGCATCGCGGCAGCAAAAGAGAGCCAAAATGAAAACTTTTTTTCAGCAGTGATCAGTTTCCGACCTTTATTCATATGCCCCACTCTTATCTTCCGCTTTCCTTTTTAACTGCCGCCGGCCCGGTCACCATCCCGATCTTGTCAACCCCTGCGTCTCTTATCTGAGCCATGACATCCATAACCAGCCCGTAGGGCAGGGATTTATCAGCTTTAAGATAAACCTCCCCTGTCCGCTTGACATCAAGAATAGTCGGCAGCTTTTCGCGTACCTCCGAAGCATTGAGCTGATATTGATTGATAAAAACCCGTTGTGAAGCGTCTATGCTTATCACAAGGGCTTTTTCATCCACGTCCATCCTCTGAAGTGTTGTCCGGGGTGTATCCACCTTCAGACCGTGCGTCATCATTGGTGCTGTAACCATAAAAATAATCAGCAGAACAAGCATGACGTCGACAAACGGGGTTACATTGATGTCGCTCATCAACCTGCCTTTTCCGGAAGTTATCATATGCCCTTCAGCGTCTATGGTTCGTTAAGGAATGCAGCAACAAATTCAGGAGAAAACTCATCAAGGTCTCTCTCGATTATCCCGATCTGCTGGGTAAAGTAGTTATAGGCAATAACAGCAGGAATGGCCGCGGCAAGTCCGGCTGCGGTTGCGATCAATGCTTCCGAAATACCCGGGGCAACTGCTGCAAGAGATGCTGACTGGGTCAGTCCGATGTTATGGAATGAATTCATAATGCCCCAGACGGTACCGAAAAGACCGATAAACGGGGCGGTATTCCCTACCGTTGCAAGAAACGGAACAAGAGTCGAAAGCTTCTTGCTTTCCGCATTAGCCTCACGTTTGACCGCTCTGAGAATGCGTGCCCGGACATGGCTGATATCACTTTTGTCGCCGAGAGACCGATACTCGATGTAGCAGGAGCGGAAAACCCGGGGAAGAGAGCCATTCCTGTATTTTTCGCTTTCCGTAAAAACCTTGTCGACATTGTACACCTCGAAAAAATAATCAAGGAACTCACCGGACTCGTGCAGAGATTTGCGGACATAGCCGAATTTATAGGCAATAATTGCCC
>Ga0268280_1000766_pt1 | contig 24325 bp, 27 predicted proteins | sample saktaG_9_FD_190139 | JGI IMG/M metagenome (GOLD analysis project Ga0268280, IMG submission 190139) | Saline water microbial communities from Sakinaw Lake, British Columbia, Canada - sak_2011_5_24_40m | ecosystem: Environmental > Aquatic > Non-marine Saline and Alkaline > Saline ... | reverse complement strand
CCAGTGGCAATGGCTGGGTAGCCGCGTTCGGAAAGGATAAACGCTGAATGCATATAAGCGTGAAGCCTTCCCCGAGAATAGATATCCCTGAAGACGCCTTGGAGACTACAAGGTTGATAGGCAGCAAGTGTACGAGCCGCAAGGCTTTCAGCTTAGCTGTACTAATCCGTCGTCAGGCTTGACCATTTTATATTAATTTGTATCATTATGGTCGAAGCTCTATTCGCTTAAAGTAAATGTTGTAATGTTATTATGGGTTGTTACAGATTCAGTTCGCCGAAATTTTCTTCGTAAAATTTCGGCGGGCGACAAAATGCCGAAATTGCAAAGCAATTTCAGCATTTTGCCCTTCGGGTAAATTTCTGCCCGAAGGCAAGGGAAATTTATCGCACTCCCTGTGCTTTAGAGCGGAGGGGCCACACCCGTTCCCATTCCGAATACGGAAGTTAAGCCCTCCAGCGTTGATGGTACTTGCCGGGCAACTGGCTGGGAGAGTAGACCAGTGCAGGGGCTAAATTAAAAACCCTCTGTGGGTAAAACCGCAGGGGGTTTTTAATTTGTCCGCTGTAGTCTAAGTGACGGATAAATTAAGCGCGTAGCAGCGAAAGTTGCTACGCGCTTTTATTTTGTGCTTGAAATCCCGCCCTCCCTATACTATTATGATGCTATACAACAAAGGAGATATCCGTATGAAGAAATTTTATCTATCAAGCAAGGATAAAAAAATAGGAGGGGTATGCGGCGGACTGGCCGAGTACTTTAATATTGACTCGACTTTCGTCAGGCTGCTATTTATATTAGGGGGCCTGCTGGGCGGATTCACTGTTCTAGTATATTTAGCCTTATGGGCGATCTCCCCCCGATCTACTAAAGATAAGGCCTGATCTTTGATCAAGAAAAAGATCCTGATAATCGAAGATGAGACTGATGCGGCCATGCTTTTGAAGCTGCATCTGGAAAAGCATGATTACGAAGTGTTTTTGGCAGATGATGGTAAAGAGGGTTACAGGCTGGCGCGCACGCGCGCGCCAGACCTTATCCTTCTTGATCTGATGATCCCGGAAATGGACGGGTTCTGGGTCTGCAGCATGATAAAGAATGATAAGAAGTTCTCAGGGATCGCTATTATAGCCCTTACGGCAAGATCCGCTGCCGATGATATGATGACCGCAAAAAAATGCGGCGCGAATGATTATGTCGTCAAGCCTTTCGAATTCAGCGAGCTTTTAGTAAAGATCAAAGGGCTTATAGGCGAGAGCTAAGATCGGTCCTCTGTGAGAGAGAAGGAGAATTATATATGAATAAGATGATGGCATTACTGCTGGTGCTCCTTCTCATCGCGCCAAGCCTGGTCGAGGCCAGGGGCGGAGGCATGGAGGGCGATTCCGGCTCTGTGCCGCGGGTCATATATTCAAATCCGGCTGACGGGTCATCGCTGGACTTGACAGGTAAAGATAAGGTTGTTTTCGAGTGGAAGATGGTCCCCATACCCAGCGGCAGCAGAGAGGTCTATAAATTTGTTCTCTTTAAAGGCAATGAATACGATGAGGTGTCGAGTCAGACTATAGACCCCAGAACATTCTCGGCCCGGGTTCCGACGGATAAATTTGAGGCCGGAGCCCGCTACAGATGGTATGTGAAACAGCGTGACGCGAGGACGATGGCTTGGAGCCGGTATGACAGCTGGTATTTTAAGGTATCTAAGAAATAAGAGGAAGTTATTTCTTGCCATTGGCATTTGATGGTATTCGTGATAAACTAATCTGATAACAAGGAGGCTGTATATGGAAGAGAAGCAGATAGGGGCTGTCGACCATTTTTTCGGCAATATAAGTGTGAGCATGATCAAGCTGACCGACGTCTTGAAGGTAGGTGACAGGATACGCATAAAAGGCAGTACGTCCGATTTCGTGCAGGATGTCTCCTCTATGCAGATCGACCGAGTGCCTGCCGAGGAGGCTAAGGCGGGCGACCTTATCAGTATAAAGGTAGATCAGAAGGTCCGTAAAGAAGACGCTGTATATAAAATTTAACTCACCGTAAGGAAAGCAGTAATGCAAAAGATATTAGTCATCTCCTGCGTCATCTTACTGTCTCTCGCTTTTAATTGCTGCGCCGGGGGGCTAGGCACGCTCATAGAGTTGGGCAAGTCACAAGCCGAGATGAATAAGCAGTATAGCGAGGAGACGAAGGCTTTTAATGCCGTGAAGAAAGGCATAGAGGCGGGCATGATAAAAAAGGGTATGGATAAGGCCTCCATCCTTGCAAAATACGGTGAGCCTGTAGTCGTGGTCGATGACACTGACGGAAAACGCAAAGACTGGATATATAAACCCGCAGAGTCTTCATTTTTTAAAGGGATAAGGGCGACCCTGTTCTTCACTGCCCTGGGGGTATTGGACGAAGCAAAGGTAGAGGATCGATAATATGGGAAAAGATAACAGCTCATTTGATATAGTTTCTGAGGCCGACTTGCAAGAAGTGGATAATGCGGTCAATCAGGCCAAAAAAGAGCTTGCTCAGAGATTTGACTTTAAGGGCAGCAAGTCTTCCATAGACTATAACCGTACAGAAAAGAAGATATTGCTGGTGGGAGATGACGACTTCAAGCTGCGTTCCGTTAAGGATATACTTGCCGCAAAGCTTGCCAAGAGAGGCGTCTCTATGAAGCTGCTTACATTTAGCGAACCGGAGCATGTCTTTGGCGGATGTTTTCAGCAGAACGCCGACCTGGCGGCCGGGATACCTCAGGACAAGGCAAAAGATCTCGTTAAAATAATAAAGGCCCTGGGCCTGAAGGTCCAGGCACAGATAGAGGGAGAGAAGATACGCGTCTCCTCGCCGAAGAAGGACGATCTGCAGGCTGTTATAGCCCACCTTAGAAATACGGACTTTCCATTGGCGCTCACTTTCTGTAATTACAGATGATAGCGGCCCGCGCGCTCTCTTTTATCTTCTGCCTGGCATTATCTTCACAATTGGTCTATGCGGAAGGCGAAGTCAGGGGCCTAAAAAAAATAGAATACTGGAAGACCGGAAAAGTCAGGCAGTGTGACATCTATGACGTCAACGGCTATCTTAAGGCCAAGGTCTATTGCCGCGGTGATGGCACCATTCATAAGATAGAGAGATTTAATATGGTCGGCAAGAGGATGGAGGAGGCCCTTTACGACGGCAAAGGTAAGCTGAAGACCGGCATAGATGGCTGGGCGGCGATACGTTGGATCTATTCTGGGCCCATGCTATTATACGAGATAGCATACGACGAAACAGGAAAGCCGATGGAGATGAAGATGTACAGCGAGTCCGGAAAACTTATAGCCAGACGATACAGGGACGATGTGAGTTTCAATCCGTACGAACAGGCGAACATGTATATGATGCTGGGCGGACAGAGCGCGGCATTTTATGACACGACGGTGCGAAAAGAAGATGAATCCGATATTATGGTGCCATAAATCGAAAGGAGAAGGTCTTTGTTCAGTATAAAAGTATCAAACCTTCACAGCATCAAGAGAACGATCGATAGATTTGTAAAGAACCTGAGGGATCTTTACGGAGAGTCGCTTATTTCGGTCGTGCTTTACGGAAGCGCCGCAAGCGGTGAGTATGAAGGGCGTAATTCCAATATAAATATCGCCGTTATATTGAAAGATGCCTCTCTCGTCTCGCTTTCAAAGATGTCGAAATTTATAAACAGACGGGAATTTTCGGCAATAAGCCCTATCTTCTTAACCGAGGATTATATGAGGCGCTCTACGGATGTATTTCCGATAGAATTCATCGATATGAAAGAAAATAATGTAGTTCTTCACGGCAAAGATATCTTAAAAGATCTGAATATTGATATAAAGAATTTGAGATTCCAATGCGAGCAGGAGCTTAAGTCAAAGATCATAAGTTTAAAAAAAGTATATCTGCGCACAACGAATGAAGCCGCATTAAAAAGACTTCTCTTTAAATCGGTTACGTCCGGTATCCATATTCTGCGTAATTTGATAAGGCTGAAGGCCCGAAAGCCCGCTTATGTGAAAGAGGACGCGCTAAATGAAATATCGGAGGAGTTCGGGGTAGATCTCGTCGCGCTGGGAAGGATATTGGATGCCAAGAGTAAGAATAGAAAGCTTAGTTATAGAGAGGCGGACAGCCTCTTTGTCCGCTTTGTCGAAACGCTCGAAGCCATAACTGATAAAGTAGACCGGCTATAAAGATATAATATATGAGAAGAATTCTGACGGCGATAATTTTAACTGCGCTTTTTTTTAGCGCGGCGCTTTATGCCGAAGAGGTCCCCAGGCCGGGTGGCTGGGTGAATGATCTCGCCGGCGTAATTTCTGTAGAGGACCGCGATAATATCACGTCGATAATTACGGAGCTCGAGCAAAAGACCGGCGCTGAGATATTTGTTTTGACCGTCGGATCTATCGCTCCATACGATGAAAATAGTTACGCCAGAATGATATTCGATTCCTGGCGCCCGGGCAAGAAGGGCAAGGACAACGGCGTCTTGATACTCTTGGCCGTTAAAGAGAGGCGTTGGCGCGTAGAGGGCGGTTATGGTGTCGAGGGTATATTGCCGGATGGCCTGTGCGGACAGATAGGCCGTAACTACATGGTCCCATATTTTAAGACGGGCGAATATGGTAGAGGGCTATATTCCGGCGTAGCGGCCATAAGCAGTATTATTTCAAAAGACGCTAAGGTATCTCTGGATAGTCTGAGCGGTATTGCGATCAGAAGCGGGCCTTCTTCTCAAAAAGGAGATAGCCCAGCTGTGGGTGCGGCTCTCATGCTTTTTCTCATATCGCTGGCGGCGATGCCATTTTTTGCGGGCCTGGTCTTCATACTGCTCTCCTGTTTTATAGTGGTGGTGACGCTTGCCAAGCCCGGCCTGGCGGTAATATTCTTATTGATATACGCGGTAGCCTCGGTCTTTAAATTCTTTTATTGGCGCAACCTTCCTGTGGTGAAACGTGGCGGTAATTTTTTTATCTATGGAATGGGTAATGGAAGAGGTTCTTACGGCACAGGGGGAGGATTTAGAGGCGGTGGTTTCGGCGGCGGTGGTGGTTTCGGCGGCGGTGGTGGCGCCGGCGGAGGGTTTTAACAACTTTAATATATAAGCTGAAAATAAAGGAGGATGTTATGAAAAATGTTTTGATCGGGTTAGTCGCAGTATTATTGATCGCAGTAGTGGCGGTCGCATCATTGTACAATGGTATCGTCACGAAGCACGAGACGATAACAGCGAAGTGGGCGCAGGTTGAGAACCAACTGCAAAGGCGAAATGACCTGATACCGAATCTTGTGAATTCTGTGAAAGGTTACGCGGCGCATGAAAAGACATTGTTTGAGAATGTTACAAAGGCCAGGTCGCAATGGGCCGGCGCAACTACACTTGACGATAAGGTCAAGGCCGCGGGCCAGATGGATTCGGCGTTGTCAAGATTGCTTGTAGTGGCGGAAAATTATCCTCAGCTAAAGGCCGACCAGACATTTTTACAGCTTATGGATGAGCTCTCCGGCACGGAGAATAGGATAGCTGTCGAGAGGATGAGATACAATGAAGCGGTCAGAGACTTCAATATCACGGTGAGAAGGTTCCCGTCGAATATTATTGCGGGGATCTTCGGATACAAGCCGGCTACCGAATATTTTAAGGCCCAAGAGAGCGCTAAGACCGTACCGGAGGTTAAGTTTTAGTGAAGGCGTATACAAAGTATCTGTGGTTCAGCACTAAGAATCGTTATGAGATCGTGAATATTACTTCCCAGGTGCAGGAAGCGGTCGATGAGAGCAAGATAAGCGAAGGCTTGTGCCTGGTCAATGCCATGCATATAACCGCGAGTGTTTTTATTAACGACAACGAGGGCGGATTGCATCAGGATTTTTTGACATGGGTGGAGAAGCTCGCGCCTTACGGCAAAGATAAATATAGACATAATCTCACCGGTGAAGATAACGGTGACGCGCATTTAAAAAGGACGATAATGGGCCGCGAAGTCGTCGCGGCGATCACTAAGGGAAAGCTGGACTTCGGCCCGTGGGAGCAGATCTTTTACGGGGAGTTCGACGGGCAGCGTAAAAAAAGAGTCCTTGTAAAGATCATAGGAGAATGATGCCTGAATTCTTGCCTGTATCCATAGAAGATCTAAAGAAGCGCGGTTGGGATGAGCTCGATATCATACTCATTACAGGCGACGCGTATGTGGATCATCCATCCTATGGAGCCGCCGTCATAGGCAGAGTCTTAGAGAGCGCGGGATTCAAGGTAGGTCTTATAGCCCAGCCGGATTGGCAGAATGCAGACGATTTTAAAGTGCTCGGCAGACCCAAGCTCTTCTTCGGGGTTACGGCGGGCAATCTCGACTCCATGGTCGCCAACTATACCGCGAACAAGAAGGTCCGCAATATCGATGACTACTCACCCGGGGGCAGGTCTCATCTAAGGCCCGACAGGGCGAGCATAATATACGCTAACAAATTACAGCAGGCCTATAAAGGCGTCGCAATAGTCCTGGGCGGCATGGAAGCGAGCATGCGAAGGCTCGCCCACTATGACTATTGGTCGGACAAGGTCAGGCGTTCGCTCTTAATTGATGCAAAGTGCGATATTCTGGTCTACGGTATGGGCGAAAGGCAGATGCTTGAGATAGCCCAGCGCCTTAAAAACGGCGAAAATATAAATTCGCTCGATAATATAAGAGGTACCGTAGTGGTCAGAAAAGATATTAGCGCAGCCTTAGAGGCGGTATCCGTTCCTTCCTTCGAGGATGTCAGCAAAGACAAGCAGAGATTCAATAGGGCTTTTAAGGACGTCTATTCCGAGGCCGATCCCGTACGCGGCAGGGCGGTAGTCCAGAAACATGCCGATAGATTCGTTATTCAATATCCTCCCGCGCTGCCTTTAAGCTCCGAAGAGCTCGATAAGATCTATTCGCTCCCTTTTGTGCGCGATTCACATCCGTCGTATAGATCCGCCGGCGGCGTCCCGGGATTTGATACGGTGAGAAACTCCATAATCTCTCACCGCGGGTGCGCCGGAGGATGCAGCTTCTGTTCGCTCTACCTGCACCAGGGTAGGCATATACAGAGCCGCAGTGTCGGATCCATATTGGAAGAGATAAAGATCATGTCGGAGAATAAGAAATTCAATGGGACGGTCACAGATATAGGCGGGCCCACGGCAAATATGTATATGGCCAAGTGCCATCTATGGAAAGAGAAGGGCGCGTGCCGCGAAAAGAGATGCCTCGTGCCGAAAGTCTGCAGTAACTTCAAGACCGGCTATGAGCATTCTTTGGAGCTGTGGAAGAAGCTTAAGGCCATAGAGAAGGTGAAGCACGTCTTCATCGGTAGCGGCATAAGGTATGATCTCTTGACGGAGAGTTATTCGGATGAATATCTGAACGAACTCTGCGCGCACCATGTCAGCGGGCAGCTTAAGGCCGCGCCCGAACACTGCGTAGGCCATGTTCTGGATCTGATGAATAAGCCGAGATTTGATATCTATGAAAAGTTTACAGACAGGTTCGAAAAGGTGAACAGGCGCCTTAACAAGAAGCAGTTCCTTGTGAATTATTTTATAGTCGGCCATCCTGGGGCCAGGCTGGAAGACGCTCTTCAGCTCGCTCTCTATCTTGTAAAAAAACATATAAACCCGGAGCAGGTCCAGGACTTTATTCCCTTACCCATGACGCTATCCGGCGCAATGTATCACACGGAACAGGATCCTTTTACCGGAAAGAAGCTTTATGTGGCTAAATACCCCCATGAAAGGATGATGCAAAGAGCTCTTCTGCAGTATAAGAACCCCCAGAACAGACAGCATATTTTAAAGGCCCTCAAAATACTCGGTAAAGAGGGCTTAAAGAAGGTTCTGCTCGGCTAATCCAGGGCTAATCTTCTTGACATATGCCACCCCATCGATATAATAGTATAATTATCATATCAAATTTGCTCCACAAGCCTGAAGGAGAGATATGGCAAGTTTCCAACCTAAAGACATCAGGAATATAATATTACTGGGTCACTCAGGATGCGGTAAGACTTCTTTAGCCGAAGCGCTTCTATTGAACGCCGGTGCTATCGCTAAGATGGGCAGGGTATTGGATGGCACTACCGTGTCTGATTACAACGAAGACGAGAAAGAGAAGAAGCACTCCACCAGTACTTCGCTCGTAAGTTTTTCGTACAAGTCAAAAAAGATAAATGTGATCGATATCCCGGGTTACACAGACTTTGTGGGTGAGATGATCGGCGGGTTAAGGTCGGCCGACGCCTGTATAGTGGTGGTGAACGGCGCCGAAGGTATAGAGATAGGTACGGAGCGCGCATTCAGATTGGCTAAGGAGAAGGGTGTGCCATGCTTCTTCTTCATAAATATGCTCGATAAGGAGCACTCCGACTACGATAAATGTTATGACGATATAAATAATAAGTTCCGCAAGCATTGTGTGCCCGTAGATTATCCAATAGGCAAGGAGTCGTCGTTCAAAGATGTGGCGAGCGTGATAACTCAAAAAGGCGCTGAAAGTCTGGATGATGCCCAGAAGTCCCATTTTAAAGCTCTCGGGGACTCTCTGGCCGAGACCGTTGCGGAGACTGATGACGTTCTCTTGGAGAAATATCTGGATAAAGGAGAGCTTTCAGCTGAAGAGATCGCTCAGGCGCTAAGTAAAGGCCTTAACACCGGAGATATATCGCCGATACTTTGCGGCTCCGCTACCCGGAACATAGGCGTCAAAGAGCTACTCGATTTTATAATAGATTATCTTCCGTCTCCGGCCGACATGACCAAGACAGAAGTGACGAAGCCCGAAAGCGGTGACAAGGTATCTTTAGAAGCCGATCCGAATAAGCCGTTTGCCGCGCTCGTATTTAAGACCTTATCGGATCCGTTCATGGGTCAAATATCTATGTTTAAAGTATTTTCCGGAAGACTGCAGTCGAACGGCGGTTTTTACAATGTAAATAAAGGCGTCAGAGAGAAGATAGGGCAGATCTTCACTATGATGGGCAAGAGTCAGGTCTCCATGGAGTCGGCCCAAACCGGGGATATCGCGTGCGTAGCAAAGCTCAAAGATACCCGGACAGGCGACTCAATAACTGACGACAAGAGCCCGGTAAAATTCGATGAAATAAAATTTCCCGAGCCTACCGTATCTTTTTCACTCAAACCGAAGACGCGGTCCGATGAGGACAAGATCTCTAATGCCATTCATAAGATAATGGCCGAAGACCCGACGTTCAAGGTTACAAGGGATGAGCAGACCAAAGAGATGATAGTCTCCGGAATGGGAGATATGCATATCAATATGATGATCAACAGGATGAGGATGCGATACGGTGTGCAGGTGGAGCTAGGCACACCGAAAGTGGCGTACAAAGAGACGGTCCTCGGCAAGGGTGATGCCCAATACCGCCATAAGAAGCAGACCGGAGGGGCCGGGCAGTTTGCGGAGGTCTGGATGCGCATAGAGCCTCTTCAACGCGGCGAGGGGTTCCAGTTCGTTGATGAGGTGGTCGGCGGCGCGATACCGAGGCAATTTATGGTTAGCTGTGAAAAAGGCGTCCGGTCGGCGCTTGACTCAGGAAGCCTCGCCGGATTTCCTGTGGTCGATGTTAAAGCTATAGTCTACGACGGCAAGACACATCCGGTCGATTCCAAGGATATCGCTTTCCAAACCGCCGCGCGTCACGCATTCAAAGAGTCTATGCTAAAAGCAAAGCCGGTCATCTTAGAGCCTATAATGGACGTCGATGTGATCGTGCCGGATGAAGTTATGGGTGATATAACGGGCAGCTTGAATTCCAGGCGCGGCAGGATCATGGGCATGGAGCCGGGCGAAGGGTCTCAGACGGTGAAGGCCAAGATGCCGCTGGAAGAGATGTATAAGTACGTTAATGAGCTAAAATCGATAACGGGCGGGAGGGGGACATATGTAATGAGCTTCTCCCATTATGAGGTAGTGCCATCCAATTTGGCTCAAAGCATAATTGAGAAGGCTAAACTAACAAAGAAAGAGGAGACGGAGGAATAATGAGCGGTCATTCAAAATGGGCAACGATAAAGCATAAAAAGGCGGCTACGGACGCCAAGAGGGGCAGTCTCTTCACAAAACTTATAAAGGAAATATCGGTGGCTGCAAGAAGCGGCGGGAATCCCGATACAAATCCGCGATTAAGAGTGGCAATAGAGAGAGGGAAAGAGTCGAGCATGCCTTCCGACAACATAGAGCGAGCGATAAAGAAGGGTACTGGGCAGCTTGAAGGCGTAACGTACGAGGATATAACTCTCGAAGGATATGGCCCGGGAGGAGTAGCTATTTATGTAGAAGGAGTATCGGACAATAAGAATAGGACCACAGCTGAAGTCAGGACGCTATTTACAAAGAGGGGCGGTAATATGGCCGGCGCAGGTTCTGTGGCATGGATGTTCGAGAAGAAAGGCTACATAGTCGTAAGCAAGGCCAACGCTGAAGAGGATAAGCTGATGGGCGTAGCTCTGGATGCCGGCGCGGAGGATATGATAGTAGAGGATGAGAATTATGCTATAAAGACGAGCCCGCAGGATTTCTTTAAGGTTAAAAAGGCCATAGATGACGCGGGCATAAAGACTGAAGATGCGGAAATAACCCTGCTGCCTAAGAATACGGTGAAGGTAGAGGGCGCCGATGCGAAAAGGATATTAGAGCTGGTCGACTCCATAGAAGAGCATGAGGACGTCCAGCATGTCTATGCAAATTTTGATATACCGGATGATCTTATAAAAGAATAATGCGAATACTCGGCATCGATCCCGGCCTGGGGACGACTGGTTACGGTATTATAGAAGAGAGAACCTTTAAGCTTGTCGAGGCCGGTACGATAAAGACCCTCGCCAATACGCCGATACAGTCAAGGCTCAAGAAGATATTCGATTCCCTTACCGAGATCATAAAAGAACACGAGCCGGGCGTGTTGGTACTGGAAAAGATATATTCTCATTACAGGCATCCTACCACGGCGATACTTATGGGACATGCGCGCGCGGCTGCATGTCTGGCGAGCGGAGTGAGCGAGATCCGGTTGGTGAATTACCCCCCCACAAAGATAAAGAAGACCATAACCGGCAACGGCCACGCATCAAAGGAGCAGGTCCAGAGAATGGTCCAGAACATTTTAAAACTAAAAGACCCTCCGGAGCCGGTAGATGTGAGCGATGCCCTTGCCATGGCGATATCGTATTGTTATATGAATAGAAAATAAGGGATAGGATATGATCTCGGAAATCAACGGTAAATTAAAGCAGAAGAAAGATTCCAGCGTCATACTCGACGTTAACGGCATGTGCTACGAGGTGATGATACCGCCCGCCGTAATGAAGAACCTCGATACGTCAAGCGGCGATGGAGCGTCCATAAGCCTCAAGGTATATCATTATTATCAGATGGATCAGTCGAAGGCCATACCTGTCCTGGTGGGTTTTCTGAATGACATAGAGAGAGATTTCTTTGAACAGTTCATAACCGTTTCGGGCGTAGGGCCGAAAGCCGCATGCAGGGCGCTGAGCCTTTCATTCCAGACCATAGCCGAAGCCATCGATAAGGGCGACATGTCGCTTTTAAAGACATTGCCCGGCATAGGCGAGCAGAAGGCCAGGGAGATAGTGGCTAAATTACAGGGAAAGGTCGGAAAGTTCTGTCTCATGAAAGACAGAGCGTCACGGGAGACCTCAAAGATCAAAGAGGATATAAAGGAGGAGGCTCTTAACGTGCTCGTCCAGTTACAATATAAGAAGGGTGAGGCCGGCGACATGATAGAGAAGGCGATAAGGCGCAACCCGAAAGTTTCATCATGTGAAGAGATCCTGAACGAAGTCTATAAAGGCTCTAAGAAATGACAAAAGATAAGATATTACCCGAAGGCAGGGAGAGGTTGGTCGCAAGCCAGGAGACCGATGAAGATCAGATACTTATACTCTCCCTAAGGCCCGGAAAGCTCGGTGAATTCATCGGGCAGAACGATGTCGTAGAGAATCTCAAGGTCTCTCTGGAAGCGGCTAAAAAGAGGAAAGAGCCTTTAGAGCATGTGCTGCTTTCCGGACCTCCCGGACTCGGGAAGACTTCGCTTGCGCACATCATAGCGCATGAGATGGGGACCAAGATAACCGCGACGAGCGGCCCGGCTATACAGAGGGCGGGAGACCTTGTAGGCGTCCTTACGAACCTGGCGGAAGGCGACATACTCTTTATAGATGAGATACACCGCCTTTCCAAGACGGTGGAAGAGTATATCTATCCGGCTATGGAAGATTTTGAAGTCGATGTGGTGATGGACAAAGGAGCCTACGCCAGGACGTATAAGTTTAAATTAAAACGCTTTACCATGATAGGCGCGACGACGCGCTCAGGACTTCTCACAGCACCGTTAAGGTCGCGGTTTGGGATATTTCATCACCTCGATTTTTATGATACTGCCGATCTTGTAAAGGTGATCACGCGTTCGGCTAGAATTCTCGACATACCCGTAGATAAAGATGCCGCCGGGGAGATAGCGCGGCGCTCGAGAGGGTCTCCGAGGGTAGCGAACAGACTGCTTCGCCGCGTAAGGGACTGGGTCCAGGTGAAGCGTGACGGCAAGATCACCGTAGAAGCTGCCCATGAGGCGCTGAAGAGTCATAACATAGATAGTATGGGACTCGACAATGTCGATAGGAAGGTCATAAAGATCATGCACGAATCTTTCAATGGCGGGCCCGCCGGGATAGAATCTATAGCGGCTTCGCTGAATGAAGAGACCGACACAATAGTGGATATAGTGGAACCATTCCTGCTTAAGATAGGTTTCCTAAAACGCACCCCCCGCGGCAGAGAGCTCACAAGATTAGCGTACGAGCATATGGGATTTGACGTCAAGGGTAAAGACGGCCAGAAGGAACTTTTTTGAACATTCTGCTCCACATCTGCTGCGCGCCATGCTCGATCTATCCGATCGAGAAATTACGTAAAGATAAGCACGTGATAGGCGGGTTCTTTTATAACCCGAACATTCATCCTTACCCGGAATATCTGAAGAGGAAAGAAGCCGTGGAGAAGTACTCAAGTTCGGTCAAACTCAACGTCACATATTCCGACTATGATCTGGAGGACTATTTCCAGCACGTTGTATATAACGAGGACGCGGTAAACAGGTGTCCGGTCTGCTGGTGGATACGTATGAAGAAGTGCGCCAAATATGCCAAAGAGGGTCAGTTCGACGCGTTTACTACGACGCTTCTTGGAAGTCCATATCAGGACCATGAGGCATTGAAGAGCATATGCAGCGATATAGCCAAGAGCGCGGAGATTAAATTTTACTACGATGATTTCAGGGTCGGATTCAAAGAGGCTCAAAGTGAGGCAAAGTCGAAGGGGATATACAGACAGAATTATTGCGGATGTCTCTTCTCCGAAAAAGAGAAGATAGAAAAGAAGGGCAAGCGCTTTAAGCTATAATTATGGGCTCACTAGGCAAGACTCTGATATTATTTGGATTAATACTCTTACTCGTAGGCGGCTTATTCGTGGTGGTAGGAAAAGTTCCATGGATAGGGAAGCTTCCGGGAGATATCTATATACAAAAGAATAATTCCACATTCTTCTTTCCGATAACGACATGCATTATCATATCCCTGACGCTTTCGATGCTCTTTATTCTATTGAGGCGAAGATGAGCCCCGCCCCTTCTTATAGTGATTTGTGAATTAATGGTATGGGATTAAGTAAGACAGAAGGTGCTAAAAATGATAACCAAGAAAATTAATACAACAGAAAGAAGGGGCGGGGTGAGGAAGATCCCGGCACTGATCTCGCTTATGCTCGCGCTCTCATTTGCTATGCCGCAAGCGTCGGGCGCATTGGGAAAAGAAAATAATCCGGTCATTCGGGTGCTGGTCCTGAATAATAGGAATTCGATATCTTTAGCCGCAAAGGGCACCTACAGAGTATATTCCATTCCTTCGGAAAAGCTTTTGACGGGCGGGTATATCATTCATACTAAAGTCACGGCGAGTGAAGAGGGTATAATATTCGGATCGAGAGAGCTGAAATTTTCAAAGATACGCGTCACGGTGCCGGAGGGGTCTCTGATATACCTGGACGGAAGATCGTTCAGAGGCGCCGTAGACATCATAAAAAAAGATAATATGAAGCTGGCGGCGATCAACAGGATCACTCTGGAAGAGTATCTTTACGGTGTTCTGTATAATGAGGTCTCCCACCGCTGGCCTATGGAGGCTATAAAAGCTCAGGGTATAACCGCGCGGACATTCGCATTGTACCAGGCAAGACAGAATAAACTGCAGGACTACGATCTGACCAATGACATATACTCCCAGGTCTACAGCGGAGCTACCTCGGAGAAGTGGGCCACTACGAGAGCGGTGAAGTTGACGCTCGGTAAGGTCCTGACATATAAGGGCGATATATTCCCCACGTATTATCATGCCACGTGCGGTGGTAAGACAGAGGACGCATCCAACCTTTGGAACATAGATATAGCGCCGCTTAAAGGATCCGAATGCGGCCTTTGTAAGGAGTCGCCGCATTATAAATGGATTAAGAATATTCCGCTTTCGGATATCGAAAAGAAGCTCGGCGAAAACGGTTATAAGATCGGAAAGATAAGATCCTTTACCGTATTGGCGAGAAATAAGTCCGGAAGAGTGGATAAGATAGAGATCAAGGATGATTCCGATGTCTCCTGTATGATCACCGGAAAAGACTTCCGCAGGATGATGGGCCCTAACGATCTGCGCAGCACAAATTTTGAACCATCAATAAGTAACGATAAACTCATCTTAAGCGGTATAGGCTGGGGACACGGTGCGGGAATGTGTCAGTGGGGCGCCAAGGGTTACGCCGGACACGGCAAGAGTGCCGAGGAGATACTGAAGATCTATTATCCCGGAGCTGAAGTTACTACGATCGATAAGATCGCCGATAAATTGTAGACCCTAATGAAATTATCAGAGTTCGATTACGACCTGCCTAAAGAATTGATCGCAAAATATCCCCTGAATGAGCGCGATAAATGCCGGCTCATGGTGCTCGACCGGGAAAGGCGATCGATAGTCAGTAAAACTTTCGGAGATATCGCCGGCTATTTCAATAAGGGCGATCTCTTGGTTCTTAATGATACTAAGGTGATGCCGGCGCGGTTGAAAGGCCGGCGCAAGACGGGCGGTAAAGTCGAGCTGTTCATCTTGAGCAAGAAGAGTCCGATATGCGAGGCGTTGGTGAGGCCTTCCGGGAGGCTTAAGGAAGGGGAAAAGATCGCTCTGGAATCCGGCGCCGAAGCCGAAGTGCTGGGTAGAGGAGAGGTCGGGAGGCTCGTTAAGTTCAGCCGGCCTATCGATGAGATACTAGAGTCAGGTCATGTCCCGCTGCCTCCATACATCGACAGAATTGATGAGCCGGGCGATAAGAGCTCATATCAGACAGTATATGCCGCGAAAGAGGGCGCTACTGCCAGCCCGACAGCGGGGCTTCATTTCACAGAAGAGCTGCTCACTCGTATTGCGTCAGGCGGAGTGCGTATTGTGTATGTGACTTTGCATACGAGCTATGGTACATTCGCTCCTGTTAAGACAGAGGACGTAGAGAGTCACAAAATGCATAAAGAGTATTTTAGCATACCACCAGATACTATAGAAGCGGTCAGAAGTGCAAAGAAAAGTGGCGGGAAGGTCTTTGCTGTGGGCACGACATCCGCAAGGAGCCTTGAGTATTGGGCTAAGGAAGGCCGCGCGGAAGGGGACAATGATCTCTTCGTCTATCCCGGATATAAATTCAAGATCGTAGACCATCTCATCACCAATTTTCATCTTCCTAAATCTACGCTCATGCTGTTAGTCAGCGCGTTCGCGGGAAAAGATCTTATCTTTGAGGCATATCGCAAGGCAATAGAGGAGAGATATCGTTTCTTCAGTTATGGTGATTCGATGTTGATATTATGAAATTTTTACGGGTGACATTGTCCGCCACAAAAAATAGGCGGATCCGCTACGGCGGAGATGGGGTCGTAAAAATCTCATAAAGGTGAGTATGTTTAAACTAATACACAAAGACAAAAGTTCAAAGGCAAGGCTCGGCCTGCTTGAGACAGCGCACGGTGAGGTGAATACTCCCGTATTCATGCCGGTAGGCACTCAAGGCACGGTGAAGGCCATGTCGAACGATGAGCTCCTGGAGTGCGGCGCCGAGATAATACTCGGCAATGCCTACCATCTGAACTTAAGGCCCGGCCTTGATATAATAAAAAAAGCGGGAGGCCTGCATAAATTTATGGGCTGGCAAGGGCCGATCCTTACCGACTCGGGTGGTTATCAGGTATTCAGCCTTGCGAAATTGCGCAAGCTTAGCGCTCTTGGGGCGGAGTTCTCCTCCCATATAGACGGCTCGAGGCACTTTATCACTCCGGAGAAAGCGATCGAGATACAGGAGATACTGGGCAGTGATATAATGATGACGTTCGACGAGTGCGTTCATTATCCGGCCGCCCGCGATTACGTAGAACAATCGCTCGATCTGACGACAAAATGGGCCCGTCGTTCGAAAGATTTTTTTACGCAATACGCAATACCCAATACGCAATACAAACGTCAGCTCCTCTTTGGCATCGTGCAGGGAAGCACGTATTTGGACCTGCGCAAGAAAGCGGTGGAGGATCTACTGGCAATAGGGTTTGATGGTTACGCCATAGGCGGAGTCAGCGTAGGTGAGCCGCGGAACTTAATGCACGAAGTATCCGCATATACCGCATCTCTCTTGCCGCAAGATGCGGCGCGCTATCTTATGGGCATGGGAACGCCGGTCGATATACTGGAGGCCATCTCCAACGGTATCGATATGTTCGATTGCGTTGTGCCAACCAGGAATGGAAGGAACGGACAGGCCTTCACCTGGAACGGGGAGCTTCAGCTTCGCAATGCCGTATATAAAGAGGACTTCAGCCCGATAGATAAGGATTGCGCATGCATGGCATGCAGGTCGCATACCAGAGCATATATAAGGCATCTCTTCAATACGGAGGAGATCCTGGGGTTGAGACTGGTTTCGTTGCATAATATACATTTTTATGTTAAACTTATACAGAAATCGCGGCAGGCAATTAAGGACGATTGCTTCGAAAGTTTCAGGCTTGAGTTCGCGGATAAATACATAAAAATGAAAGGGAAGGTGTAGAGATGGGTGGCGCGCAGAATCCGATAGTTAGTTTGATGCCGGTTATATTTATATTCATAATATTCTACTTTTTGCTGATCAGGCCTCAAAAAAAGGTTCAGGATGAGCTGAAGAAGATGATAGCGGCTTTGAAGAAGAACGACGATGTCATAACGACCGGCGGCATACACGGTACGGTTGTTAATATTAAGGATACCGCGGTTACTCTTAAGATCGATGATAATGTTAAGATAGACGTGGAGAAGAGCTGCATCTCAAGAATGAAGAAAAAAGCATCGGAATAAATAGTTATAACTTATAACTGAAACAGGAGACCGGAATGAACAAGGGATTGCAATGGAAGCTGCTGGGCATTATAGCGCTTGTTATAGTTTGCGTTATGATGATATTACCGCCTTTCACCGTGAAAGACAAGGATGGTAAGGTACTCCAAAAAGGAAAGATAAATCTTGGGCTGGACTTACAGGGTGGCATGCATGTCGTCCTGAAAGTGGATATGTCCAAGCTTCCTCCTGAATCCAGAAAAGACGCCGTCGAGAGAGTCATGGAGATCATCAGGAACAGGGTAGACCAGTTCGGCGTAGGTGAAATGGCTATCCAGAGGCAGGGTAGGGAGAATATCATAGTCCAGCTTCCGGGCGTCAGCGACAGAGAGAGGGCGCTTGAGATCATAGGCAAGACCGCGCATCTCGAGTTCAAGATAGTTTCGGATAATGCAGAAGATATAAAGAAGGCCCTCAACAACGAACCTGTCGAGGGGTATGAATTAAAGTACCTTGAGAGAGAGAGGGCCGGGCGCGAGCCTATGCTCATATCAAAAGATGCTTCTTTGACGGGCGATGTGATAGTAAATGCCAAGACAGATTTCAGCTCCCGTGGATTCGGAGAGCCTTACGTTTCGCTGGCGCTCAATACCAAGGGCGCGGAAACTTTTTTTGCGATAACTCAAGCCAATGTCGGCAAGCGGCTGGCGATAGTTTTGGATGGAAAAATTCAGTCGGCGCCTGTAATACGTGAGCCCATACCTTCCGGCCAGGCCCAGATCAGCGGAAGCTTTACCGTGGAGGAAGCGAACGATCTTGCCATAGTATTAAGGGCGGGCGCCTTGCCGGCGCCTGTAATAGTGGAGGAAGAGAGGACTGTAGGCCCGCTTCTCGGAGCAGACTCCATAAGGGCGGGGCTACGAGCCACCATAATAGGCGGCCTTCTCGTATTCGTCTTTATGATCGTATATTATCGCCTGGCAGGCGTTGTGGCTAATTTTGCGCTAGGCTTAAACTTACTCATAATCCTCGCGTGTCTTGCGATGTTCAAAGGCACTTTAACTCTGCCCGGTATAGCGGGTTTGATACTGACTATCGGTATGTCGGTCGACGCGAACGTTCTTATTTATGAAAGGATACGCGAAGAGCTTAAGCTCGGGAAGACTTTAAGGGCAGCCATAGCGTCAGGATACCACAGAGCGTTCTCCGCGATATTTGATTCCAACGTCACAACAATAGTGGCCGCCGCGCTGATATTCAAATTCGGAACCGGCCCCATAAGAGGTTTTGCGGTAACGTTGACGATAGGTCTATTGGCCAACCTCTTTACAGCGATAACATGCACTCGCACGATATTTGAGCTCATGTGCGATCAGTTCGATCTCGCCAAGTTGAAATTCATGTCGATAATACCCGAGACGAAGGTAGATTTTATCTCCAAGAGAAAGATATGCTACATCATCTCCGCGGTCATCATAATAGCAGGTATATTGATATTCTCCATGCGCGGCGAGAAGAACTACGGCGTGGACTTCTCCGGGGGTACCCTGCAGCAGTTCATGTTCGATAAGCCTATCATGATAGACTCTGTGAGGAATAGTCTGAAGGAGATAGGGCTGGGAGACGCATCTATACAGCAATACGGAAATCCTAAAGAGCTTATAATAAGGACCCAAGCCGATACCACCAAAGAGGTGGGTGGTCTCTTTACGGATAAATTCAAAGAGAACCCTTTCACATTGCTAAAAGTTGAAACGGTAGGCCCGGCTGTAGGAAAGAATCTAAAGCAAAATGCCGCCTTAAGTTTATTGCTTGGCCTGGCAGGTATCCTGGTCTACGTGATGATACGCTTTAACATAAAATATGCCATAGCCGGCGTGGTCGGATTACTGCACGATGTTATCATAGCCATAGGTGTCATGGCGCTCATGCGCAGGCAGTTCGACCTTACGATAGTGGCGGCGCTTCTTACCATAGCGGGCTATTCTATCAACGATACCATCGTTATTTATGACAGGATACGTGAAAATCTAAGGCTCGTTAAGAAGGGCAGTTTCGTAGATGTAGTGAATTTAAGTATAAATCAGACGCTCGGCAGGACTATTCTTACTACGGGCGTAACGATGCTTGTGGTTATAGCCCTCCTATTCTTCGGAGGGGAAGTCCTTAACAACTTCGCGTTCTGTCTATTTGTAGGATTTATCTCGGGAGTATATTCCACCGTCTTCATTACGAGCCCGTTGATAATATCTTGGCAGAAGAAGTATATCACTAAAAGATAATCGAGATATGACCATAGATCAAGAGAGTCGTTTCGGGAATATAAAACGTATCCTATTGATCATCCTGGTATTGAATTGGGGTGTGGCTCTGGCCAAGATACTCTACGGTTACGCCACGAACTTCACGAGCATGATGGCCGACGGATTTCACTCTCTCGCCGATGGAGCTTCCAATGTCATAGGCCTTATCGGCATTACTCTTGCCCGCCGTCCTCCGGACAAAGATCATCCATATGGCCATAAAAAATACGAAACGCTCTTCTCTCTGGCGATCGCCGGAATGCTATTCTTTGTATGCTTTAATCTTTTTAGCGAGGGCATAAAGCGCCTGCATAGTCACTCGACGCCCCAGATAGACGCCATAAGCATGATAGTGATGCTGGTGACTATGTCTATCAATATCTTTGTAATGACCTATGAGCACAAGGCGGGCAAACGTCTTAATAGCGATATTCTTATATCGGATGCTCTGCATACGAAAGCCGATATATTCACGTCCGCTTCCGTAATAATCGCGATGATAGTGATCAGGCTGGGCTATCCCATCCTGGATCCGATCGTGACTATCATGATAGCGTTCTTTATAGCGTATGTGGCTTTTTCTATCGCAAGGGGCAGCTCCAAGGTCCTGTGTGACGAGATAGTGATATCAGATGATAGCAAAATAATTAAGGTCGTGATGGCCGTTAAAGGTGTCAGGGCTTGCCATAAGATAAGGACGCGCGGCAGAGCAGACGACATACACGTCGATCTCCATGTTCAGGTGAACCCGGATATGCATGTCGACAGAGCCCATGACATATGTTACAGAATAGAGGGCGCTATAAAGAGCTGCATACCAGGGGTTACCGATGTCGTAGTGCATATAGAGCCGAAGAAATGATATGAACCCCGCCCATCCTAAAAGAGTACAACGTTTATATTCAAGGATAACCTTTTTATGATTAAAGCGTATTTAGTGGTGTTAAAACAACGATTTAATAGCATTTTTTGGAAAGGATGGGCGGGGTGAAAAAGACCTGGAAGATAAAGCCTGCAAACCTGTCCATTCAGAATGCTTTTTCTCAAGAACTCAATATATCGAAGATAACAGCCCAGCTCCTGTCAAATAGAGGCATCGACAGCTCAAAAGAGGCCGGAGAATTTATCGCCTGTTCGCTTTCGTCTTGCCACGATCCATTCCTTATGAAGGGTATGAGTATTGCGGTGGAGCGTATAAAGAGCGCCATACTGAGTAAAGAGAAGATCTTAGTCTACGGCGACTACGACGTGGATGGCATGACGGCCGTGACCATACTCTACATGGCTTTAAAGAATTTGGGAGCTATTGTCGAGACCTATATACCGAATAGACTCGAAGAGGGTTATGGCCTTAATATCGGAGCCATAAAGAAGGCCCAAAGAGACGGGGTATCTCTGATAGTGACGGTCGACTGCGGCATAGGCTCTTTTACCGAGATAGAGCACGCAAAGGCTTATAAGATAGATGTCATTGTCACCGATCACCATGAGATAGTGGGGGCAAAGCTTCCCGCGGCATACGCCATAATAAATCCGCTTCAGGAAGGCTGCGATTATCCTTTTAAGCATCTGGCGGGTGTCGGTATCGCGTATAAGTTAGCCAAAGCGCTCTATGAAGGGACGCCATTTTTAGCGGAGGATTTTCTGGATCTGGTATCGCTTGGCACGATAGCGGATGTAGTGCCGCTTAAAGGAGAGAATAGGGTCCTCGCAAAACACGGTCTGGACGAGATAAACAGAAGATCCAGGATAGGATTAGGAGCTCTCGCAGAGGCCTCAGGCCTGAATGGAAAAGAGATATCGAGCGGCCACATAGGTTTTATACTGGGCCCCAGGATAAATGCAATGGGACGCACGGGCTCTCCGCAGAAAGCCTTAGAACTACTGATGGCAATAGATAAGACCGAGGCTCTAAAATTAGCTAAGATGCTGAATGCGGAAAATAGGAACAGGCAGAAGATAGAGGCCGGTATACTCGAAGAGGCGCTCTCAAGGGTCGAACGGGAGGTTAATTTTAAACATCATAAAGTGATAGTGTTAGGAAGTGAAAATTGGCATCCCGGGGTTATCGGCATTGTAGCATCCAGGATAGCCGAAAAATTCTATCGCCCTACTATACTTGTCTCTCTGGATGGGAAGCATGGCAAGGGCTCGGGCAGATCTATAGATAAGTTCAACCTCTTCAATGCTATTCTGAAATGCAAAGATCTTCTCATAGGGTTTGGGGGGCATGAGGGGGCTTGCGGCATAACCATAGAAAAAGATAAGCTTAATGATTTTAGGGAGATGATAAATTCTCAGGAGTACGAAGCCGCCGCCGAAGGGGTATTCTCTCCACAACTCGATATTGATATGGAGATACCACTGAACGATCTGACCGAGAGCATTATAGGAGAGATCGAGAGGCTGGCTCCATTCGGAGAGGAGAACCCGAGGCCGGTATTCTCGTCCTGCAACCTTCTCGTTAAGGAAGGTACGAGGCCGATAGGTAAGAATGGTTTTAAGATGTGGGTGACCGGCAATTCTACTACATGCGAGGCCGTGAGTTTCGGCCGGAATCAGCTGGACGTGCCGAGGCCGGGATCCGGTGTGAACCTGGCATATATACCGTCTATAAACGATTGGCAGGGATTGCAGTCAATACAGCTCGAACTTAAAGATATACAGTAATAAAAGGTGAAATATGGCAAGATCTAAACTGCACGTAAGGGTGGCGCTCCTAATAACGGGTATGTCACTTCTATTCATATTCATATTTACATCCATCCAGCTTAAGAACCATCTCGACAATCTCAGTTCGTATAATAAGTATCGCGCGCGCGTCGGAACCATCATAGTTAAGACCACTCTCGAAATGCTCTTTAAGGACATGCAAACGGAGGAATTTCTCTCCGGATTATTCGATGCGGCGATAGAATCTTTTTCGAAAGAGGGTGTCGTCGAGAAGATATCCGTGATCTCTATGACCGGCGCCGTCATATCTACAAACGATCCTGTAGTGAAAGAGTTTGGGGAATCAAAACAGGATATCGATACTTATCAAAGCTTGTCACGAACTTCCGGTCCGAACTCCTGGTTCTACTCGGTCATAAATGAGAAGACTAAGGTCATAGATATATTCATACCGATATCGATCGCCTCGTCTTCCAAGTACATCGTAAAGCTTTCGTTCTCCATACTGAATATGAGCCAGGCTATAGTGGATATGCTCATTCCTATATTATTGACCGTGATAGCTGTTGTCGTAGGCTGTCTATTTTTAGGCTTCGTGCTATTAAAGACGGTAGCCTGGCCTATTGAGGTATTGAACGCCGCCACCAAAGAGATAGCCTCCGGCAATCTCGATCTCAAAGTCGCTATAAAGACTAATGACGAGATCCAGGAGTTGGGAGAGACTTTTAACGAGATGACGATAGCTTTGAAGAGGATGAAGGAGCGGGCCGAGAACGCCAACCCGCTTACAAAGCTGCCCGGCAATAATATTATCCGCGAAGAGGTCGAGGGCAGGATCAAGCGCGCAAATTTATTTGTTGCGATACATCTGGATCTCGATAATTTTAAGGCGTATAACGACAGATATGGTATTGCAAAAGGAGATGAAGTTATAAAATTTACCAGCAAAACGCTTGAGGGGGCGATAAAGTCAAGCGGCAACGTCGGAGATTTTCTCGGGCATGAAGGGGGCGACGACTTCTTTATAATAACGACTCCGGAGAAAGCGGATGCCGTTACCCAAAGAATAATTCAAGATTTCGATTCCCAGATAAGAGGTTTTTATTCTCAGGAAGATCTGGATGCCGGATATATAATTGAGAAGGATAGGAAAGGGGAGACGGTAAAATTCCCATTAATGACGATATCGATGGCCGGCGTTACTAATCAGCTGAGGCCTTTGTCGAGCTATGCGGAGCTTACAAATATAGCTGTGAGCATCAAGGTAAGAGCTAAGCAAGAGAAGAAGAGTAATTTTATATTGGACAGAAGGATCGCTTAAGTTAGATATGAAAAAGCTAGGTCAAGCGCTATTGTATCACTATGATATATATGGTATAGTTTATAGTGAGGATAGGGAAGATTATGTAGTTGGATTGTGCCTATAAGGGCTCTGCGCCGCAGGGGTGTGGTGTAGAGGCTTTTTTAAGACGAGAAATTAAAAAAATTTCGAAAGTTGTGAATTGGTTTAGTATAAAGGAGAATTTTATGCGAACAATAAAGTACCTGCTCATAATCGCCATAATATCCACATTCGCAGCCTATTCCTATGCAGGTATGGAAGATAGTAGCGATAGACTATCCTCCAGCCAATCAAATGTCTTCAGTCCGGGCTACATCAATGCCACTATGCAGAAGACCAGAGAGATAATAAGTCAGGCGAGTAAGAACAGAAGCCCAATAGAAAAAGCCTCCGAGCTTGCCAAAGACAACTTATCCGATAATGTAACGGAAGATAACGCGGCTAAGATCACTCCGGAATTGAAGAGGAAGACGGGACCGGCAGTGGACAATACTCAAAACACGGCCACAGCATCGGTGGAGACTAAAGTCATCGACT
>Ga0268280_1000765_pt1 | contig 24340 bp, 40 predicted proteins | sample saktaG_9_FD_190139 | JGI IMG/M metagenome (GOLD analysis project Ga0268280, IMG submission 190139) | Saline water microbial communities from Sakinaw Lake, British Columbia, Canada - sak_2011_5_24_40m | ecosystem: Environmental > Aquatic > Non-marine Saline and Alkaline > Saline ... | reverse complement strand
CTTTTTTAACTTCGCTTCGTCCGCTTGTTTCTTCTGCTCCAGTGCTGCTTTTCGTGCATTATACTGAACCTCGCTAATCGTTTTGTTTCTGAGTTGCTCATCTAATAGTGCTGATTCACTTGTGTACCTATCCTCAACGACCTGCATCTCTTGTTCCATTTGTCTCTGATTCGATTCAGAGATCATGCCAAGGACATCCGTAATGATCCCCCCAAAGGTTTGCGCGTAACCCGCAATTGTATTAAACGTCTCTTCCCATGTTGCCGGTTGTAATACATCGTCCGGATTTATTTGCATATTTGCCGACATCGTGCCCATGAAGTCACCCTGGCCATCAGACTCCGCCGCTTGCGCTGGAAGCCCGGATACTGTAAACCCTTGTGCGGCCTTTGCCGCTTTGTTAGATGCTTCTTTCCATATACGAGCAACTTCGATTGCCGTCTTTCCCTCAATTAATAACCGATAAGCGGCACTCTCAGTTATCTTTTCAAGTTCATAACTATAAACCTCCTGATATGATGCTATTCCAAGTTCCTTGCTTAATTTAAAGGCGTCTTCTTTCAACTTCACTTCATCCGCAAGTTCTTTTTGTGCTAAATCGTACAGCTCTTTATTCCTCTTATTCGCTAATTTTATCTCGTCTTCGGCTTGTTTTTTTGCAGCGGCTTGTCGTTTCTTTAATTCATCTTTTTTGTCATCCGTTATTTCATCCTCAATAATAATAATCTTTTTCTTTGATTCATCGGGCCTTGTTATAGTAAAGTCTTCCGCTGTTATCTTTTCCCTACCGATATATTTCTGATTCGCTTTTTCCCTCCGTATAATTAAATCAATCTCATCTTGTATATCTTTGCGTCTTTTATCCCAGTCTGCACCCTCCATATCTCGATAGAAGTCTAATTTACTACGTAATTTATCTACCTCTGATTCAGCTCCAGAAATTATGTCAATAGATTTACTTAATCCTGAAGATGCCGCAGTCAAGAAACGTTCTACCCAGCTACTTTGAAAAAAGTTAGTGAACGATTTTCCTAATTTATCGATATTTGCCGCAAGGTTTTCATTTTTTATTGCAAACTCATCTGCTATTGATGTTCCTTTTTCAAATTCATCATTCGATAATCTCTGGGCATCTTCAACAATATTTATATTTGTTGCAAGCGATGTTATAATCCCAATAGAGCGCCTCCCATCTAACCCCATATCTTTAAACTGTGCCGCCATTTCAATAAGCCCACTGTCGCTTTTTGCCAATGCGCTAATGAATTGTAACAATGCGGCATTAGCATCTGTTTGTAGTAAATGACCAAACGCCCTTACTTCCAGTCCGGCTATTTTAGCAAACTTTGCAGGGTCTTGAAATAACTTTACAATAAGTTGTGATAATGCCGTGCCAGATGTTTCACTTTGTTGACCAAGCTGATCTAACGCACTCCCAAATCCAAGCACGTCCTGAATACTGATACCTGCCTGATTTGCAATACCTCCAAGTCGTTTCGTAAATTCAACGATATAGGCCTCGCTTGCTGTAGATGACTGTCCCAGTGAGTTGATAGCAGACCCGACCCGGATCATTGATTCTTCCAGACTATACTTCCCGGTGACATTAAAAAGCTCTGCTAATTTTCCAATGGATTTAGTCGCCTCTTCGACATTTCCTAAATCCCTGCCTAATGCAACGCCGATTTGATCCGCCGCCCTTACAAACCCCAAAACATTTTCAGTTCCTTTGACACCTAATTTACCAGCTACATAAGCAAGGTCAAGCAATGCAAGTTGAGCCGTCCTTGTGTTTAATTTCTTTAGCTCGCTATTTAGTCCATTAATTTCATCCTGAGTTAGTCCTGTCGTTTTGCGAACGTCAGCCATTGCATCCGACATCTGCGAATGAAGGTTAACCCATTTTTTAATGACAGCTATCGTACCAGCTATTGCAGCGGTAAACCCGATTATCTTCATCCTGGCTGAACTTATCGCACTGGCATAGTTACCTACGTTTCGACCATGAATACCAACGGCCTGTTCTTGTTTTTTTAGTTCAGCAGTGGTCTTTTTTAATTGATCAGCAAGTTCCTTTTGTTGTTTCGTTCCGATGCCAGAGTTCTTCCAAAGCAAATTGAGTGCAGATACCTTTTTACGCATCTCGTCGATTGTACGGGCTTCTTGCTGTGCTATCGTGTTGGCTTCACGTATGGCGACAACCTGCTTTTTACGTGCGGCGGTTGCCTTGTTTACAGCCTTTTCATTATCAACTGTGGCCTTGAGGATCTTCTTTTGAGCTTCAACAAGTTCGGTATATCTATCCTTTTCCTGCTTTACTACCGTCGCGTGTTCAGCTGTGACCTTCGTCGTGTTCTGCGTATCGGTCTGCAACGCTTTCATTCCTGACTTCGCCTCTGCGATTAGCTTTTCGTATGTGGTAGTAAGTTCAATAAGTAACTTTCTAAGTTCTTCAACGGCTGCTATGTCTGAATGAAACAGAGGGGGCATGATATGTAGGTTGTTTTACAAATTTACAAAGAAACTCGCTTTTTGTCAATTATTGAGGTTTCGTCTCTTTTATGTGATTCAACAAAGCATAAAACTCCTTGACTGTCATTTGTTTTACGTTGCGCGTGGTGTGCTTCTCCATCACGATGACCAGCTTCTCGAAGTCGCGCTCTATCTTTAACTCCACACTTCCCGATCCCGTAAACTCTTTAGGTTTGATCTGAGAAACAAAGTAACGCTCCAGTTTCTTAATCTCGTCATCGCGCGGGATGTCATCAATAACGGTTTGTGCGATCAACCAGCAGTATTTTTTCAGGTATCGTTGATATTGCTTCTCTTCAATGTTGCTGTAAACTTCAGGGAATAGTATCGAAATTTGTGTTACGACGTGAGCCGATACTTCAGTTGTTTTTTTTTTAATTCCTTTTGAGTGAAACTCAATGCTCCTATTTGATGGGAGATTTCTTTCAGGCCGCTCTCGGAGTAATCTTCAACTTTTACCCCGTCAATTGAATGCACCAGGCAGGCGAAAGCCAACTGAGCCACGTTGATCTCGTTAACGGTCATATGAAACAACTGTCTGAGGTTGTTGATCTGAGTGATCGCTTCGGCTTTCTTATCATTGTTGATAAGTGTGTACAATACGTTCAGGTGCTTTGCCGAGAAGTCCTCAACTGATGAACCTATCGATCCCTCCAGCAACAGGTACTTGTTCAGTTTGTAATAGTTATCGGCCGGCAGGCACTCAGGATCGTCGTAGATGACTACTTTGTGTTTGCCTTTAGTTATTGTTTCCATTATATATCAATAACTACAGCGTTGGTATTCTTTGCTTGCTTTGCCATAAGTTCGTAAACGTTCTTTTTTGTCAGTAGATGCAACAGCTTGTATGCTTCACGTAGATCAGGATCGACCTTTATAGCTTCATGCAAACAGTTGATAGCTTTACGGAAGCGTTTGAGATGGATGTAACACTTCGCGATACTGAGATGTATGTCCGCCTTTGACTGCAAGTTTGGATAAATATCACACGCCTCCGATAACCAAAATACAGCCAGTTCATATTGGCACCGGGCTGCGTATTCCTTTCCCAGATAGTACATCTCCCGTGATGCGTTGGGTTCTTTCTTCAGGTAGTTTGAGAGTATGCGAACGCCCCGATCCGGGTCATTATTGTGGCTCCATCCTTCGCTCGTCGAAGTAATCTCCAGATTCAAGTGCCCGTCAGCAGAACGATTCAGGTAGTTATGCGCTGCTCCCTTCCAATAAGTACGCTTCAAGTCACGACGAAACAATCGAGGCTGCACACTCAACGTCCCATTAGTACGTACGTAACAGGAATAAACTTGCTTCTTGTTTTTCTTTAGGAAATCCCGGATGTATTGGACCGCGCCTTCGGTCAGGTATTCATCAGCGTCGATTGACAAAATCCAATCCCCTGTGCAGTATTCCAGTGCCTTGTTACGCGCCTCAGAGAAGTCATCCCTCCATACGTCATAATAGACGCGGGCTTTATTCTTTACACATATTTCAGGGGTTGAATCTTCTGATCCGGTGTCCAGCACAACGATCTCATCGATGCCCTTCAAAGACTTCAAACATCGCTCAATAACACGGCTTTCATTTTTGACAATCAGGCAGGCTGTTATTCGTTGCATTGTTCTGTTACGGTTAGTTCACCTTCAAACCGAAAACCAAATTTAGGCAAATATAAATAATCTCCCTTGTCTTTTACAGAATAACTTTTAAACACATCCTCGATGCGTTGTGAATAAATTGTCTGAAGGTTGAAAAATCCTCTCACTCCTCTGATCTTTCTTGACAGCACCCTTACTACCATATCTTTGATCTGCTGTTTGATATACCGATGGTCCGGGTTGGTTAAACTTTGTTTAAAAGCTAGCTGATTCAAGTCTCCGTAGATGATCAGGTTTAGCCCTTGACTTATATGTGAGTATCTATGTTTTGATATGGCTTCGTCTAGATCAAGTGCCTTGTATGTTTCGGGATCTTCGAGGTCAAAGAATCCATATCCTTTCCACATATCGTTAGCCATGCAGTTAATTACATCCTTTGTATTTGATTGGAATAGGGCAGGAAATATATTATTGTCCTTGTCAGCCCTGCGCTCAGTCAGCCCGTACCAAGTAATGCCATAATCCGTTGCTTCGTGAACAAGTGCATTTGTGATCTGAACTACCGCCCGATTTATATTGGTTTCAATACCATTAATGAACGTTGTATTTACTCCCGGTAACTTCTGACTATTGCTCATGATAACCTCTTATTTACTTCTGCATAAATCGAATCTCTTAGTTTTTCTCTCAACAAATCCAAGCTCTCATCATCCATTCCAAATAAATCTTTATATCTGTTATCTAAGAATATACTATACATCGTATCAGGGCTGCTCAGTTCAATGTAATTCGTTCCGTAAAATATAGCGAATCCCTGATGGTAATTCTTAGTATCTTCAAGGTCAACAAATCCAATTTGTAATCCCTTTCTCCTGCGGCTCTTCTTTGTACTATCTGCATACGTGCCTATCCTTCCCCCTTTAGCGTTCAATCCTTTGAGTTGCTGATTTACATTGAGATCGATAACGAATTTTGCATTGGCACGGATCGAATTGTTGATTATAATGTTCAGATCAGCGCTCAGGCTCTTTATTTGTGAAATACGACGTTCAATATCTTCGATCATATCGAACTCACTTTCATTCCTTTGTTGGGAGTCTTGCGAAAACAAGGGCTGTCAAGTTCTGAGAAGTCAAATTCGATAGCTTTGATCTCCCGGTGTAGTTCTGTTTCCAATCCAAAGAAGTTACTGTCAATGACTCCCTTTAACTCCAACGCCATGTTCTTTTTCAGTGTCTCCGAGATGCGATTCACCCTATTTGAGTACATGATCTGCCTGGCAACATAAACACCCATCTGCTTGATGACGGCCTGTGTAAAGCGTTTTTTCTCTGAAATGATAATATCGGTCATGTCACACATCACCGAGATATTCAGATTCATCCCGAAGTTACCGATCCGAGGGTACTGCGTGTGCTCAATATCCCACATCAGCAGTCCGTTCTGGTCGTCACTTTCTACATAGAACGGTTCTACTCTTGAGAACTTGTTGTAAATATTGTATGCCCATCGATTATACTCATCTTTATTGCAGTCTCCGCACGGGTCTTTAGTGTAATCCCATTGCTTGTCGATAGCTTGACCCGTGATGTCATCCTGAAAGTAGCCTACAAAGTAACACCCTCCGGCATCCACCTGGTCAGTCACTGTGGATTGGTCTATATTACTGTAATACAGCATGATGTCCGTGAGTTCAATCCATTGAAACCCTTTTGCAGTCTTTGTAGTTGACATCGTGATCGTCTCCACTGGGTCGATCTGTGAGCTGTGAAATACGTAAATCTTTAAATCCGTTTGCGGTTGGGTGAATTGTAATCCAATGTAATTCAGCTTCACGGCAACGGCATTAAATTTGCCGGGTGTTACTTTCAACCCCACGAACCTGCTCTCGTTGATGACAGTCTCGGCCATTGACCCGGACCCCTCAAATACCATCACTTGATCGTATAATGATTTGGTTGCATTGTTCAGTTTCTTCATTGTGAGCATCTCTTCCAGAGTCATTAACGCGACCTGCTTATTGGTATCCAACAGAAACTGCTCCAACAAAGTACGCCACCACGTAGGGTTTGAATCGGGTGTCTTACCCGTATTAGCTGCTTGTAATGAGATATAAGCCCTGTCGCTGTATGTTACCTTTGCTCCGAGTCCGTATGTAGTGGCTGCCACGTAAATAGATAACCCCATGTTATCAAAGTCCTCGGCAATGGCATCCATGTTCTCAATCGAAAGGAAAGGTATCTGATCCTGAAAATACAGTCCTGAGTTTGATGTTGTTACTGCGCTCGACAAGGCAGGGAAGTCAGGGTTATAAGGCGAACGCCACCCTACAAGGTTCGCGAACGCTGTCTGTATCTTTATTACATCGTACATCATTGCTTCGTAGGGAGTTGTAAAAAGCGGCCAACTCCCCGAAAGGAGCCAGCCGTTTTCGTTATTAATTAAGTCTTGCTGATACCAGCCTTAAAGATAGTGCCCGGATAGGTTGCCGTGTGCGAGTTGTATGCTCCAATAAAGGAGTAGTCGAAAGAGAAGTTGAAATTCTCAATCATTGATGCTTCGTATCCGTTTCCGGCTTCGGTAGAGTTGTCTCCGCAGGTTGCCTGATATAACAATCCAACTTCGATACCCAACAGGGGAAGGAAGATTGTTGACCATTCTTTGCCTCCGCCTGAAAGCCCCATACGGCTGTCAGGATCGATCCATGTCAGGAATCCAAGAGATCCCTGTGGCATGATGAACGCTGTTGCCATATCCCCGGCTGCTACGGTGCAGTTGTTGGAGTAGTAGAAGTTGTAGCCCATGAACTGATATGCAAAGTTCTCAGCATTGGCGTTCCCTTGATTTGCAAGGTGACGAATTAAAGCATTTAACCTGGGTGAACCTACAACATTGTAAGGCCCATTCAGATTGTTTTGCAACATAATGCTTCCAAGTTCGTTGAAGAATGTTTCACGATCTGCGTATGGTATTCCCATAGTGTCACTGGCAACGGTATAAGGGTTGCCGTCTGCGTTGTTCACGGCCGACTTGTCAGTGTTGAGGTCGGTGTATGCAAGAGCATCCAACTCGTTGAGGAGATGCAACTGCATATCCAACATCTTTTTGTTGAAGTCGTCCTGATACTTAACCACGTTATTTCCGTACTGTGACGGAACCATGTGGAATCCTACCGCTTTCGTAGCCCAAGTCGGGGTGACGTAAGCAGATACGTTAGAGTTTGTCAGCCCAGTGCATGACCGGGTAGTGGTAGTGGTGAAGGTCTTTTTGACGATCACCGGGATCGTTACTGAATGATCTTCTGCCATCTTTGCTTTTTCAAGTTCAACGGCGTTGACCAGGTTCGGAGTGTCTGCGATGTAAGCATCCAGACACCCATATTGAGAGGCGCGATGTTCATATTTGTCCATCTGTTGCGCCGAGTACTGCGCGCGATATTCGTCGAGTACGGTTGCTGCTAAATATGCCATGATTAGTTTTAGTTTATTGCTCCTGTTAATAATTGAGCATCACGGGCTTCTCCTCACCATCGATATGCTATTGAACTGGTAAATCCTTCCCATATTTCGCGTAAGCGTCCTTGTATTCCTTTGATTGAGGTAACATATCAGGGAAGTTCTTACGTAGAAATGTGGTCAGTTTCATTTTAGTATCTACAGTCTGCGGCACTACGACATCGGTCTGCGCTTCATTGGTGCGCCCCTTACCGTTATCCTTCGAGCCTAACCCGGACTGCTGTTTGCCTTTGTCCAAAATTGATCCCAATTTAGCTTCCAACAGTTCACCCGGCGTCATCACTGCCTGATCTTTGTTACGCATTACCATCTTTTCGGAGTCACGAAATACCAACTTCCCCGTATCATCAAAGTCTGCGATCTGTGCCAGTTCCGAGATTGTCTTGTTGATGTACGTATCTCGCACATCGTCAGCAATTATGGCACGGTCCAGGAATTTGAATCCCAACAAAGCATGATTTAACTCAGCTTTGATCCGGGTAGTACGGAATTCAGTGCGTTCCTTTTCAACGCTTGCGTTCCAATCTTCTTTCGCTTTCTTATGCAATGTCTCGACGCGCTTCAGTTCACCTGTCAGCTCATCGATACGAGCTTTTGCAGCCCCATCGGTGTTACCTGACTTAAGTTGTTCTTCGAGTTGCGTCAGTTTGCTTTCGGTCTGCGAAAGTTTATCGGCAGATTCTTTCAGCTTCTTGGCTTCATCCTTGATCCAGTTGTACCCCTTTACTCCTTCGGGCTTCTTTGAACCAGTAACGGACTCCCAATCGGCTTCGTACATTGAATGTAGCTTACCAATGTGTGGTTTGATCTCACGTTCAACTTCGGCCTCCTTGAAGTTAGCCAGGAACTGTTGCTCCTCCGCTGCGGTACGAACCACAAACTCCGCCTCGGTGCTGTTGTTGATTAATTCTATTGCTTGTTCTTTGGTTGTCATAACGTCTCCTGTTATGTGATTAATTTATTACTTGTAAAGTGGATAAAACCACAGTATGCCTTCTGTCACGCTTACGGTTCCGGTTGCATAATGCTGTACCTTACATCTTATGTAAGGCCATGTCATTAGTGCGGTAGGTGTCCATAAGAACGCTCCATCGACCGTTGTCCATGTAACGGCGTGAAGTGTAGTCGGTGCGGCTGCGGTGTAAAGAGTGTACGACCCTGCTGCCTGAACGGTGCCTAATGTATTCCAATGGCTGTAATCGGCCGATCCTTGAAATGTGATCTGGGTAGAGTCCGTCGATCCGGTAAGGTGATCAACGTAGACTTGTATCGCAATATATCCGGGACGGGTAAAGTACTGAGTTATCGGATAATAGTGAATATCAGCATCAACGACCGTATCCGTTCCACTTGCGAAAGTCATTTTTTGTGCCTGCATAGATAAGCCCACCAGCAGGAACAATGCGAAAATTAATAGTAACTTTTTCATTTTGATTTAGATTTAGAATTGCGTTTTGGTTTGGCCCTTGCAGGCTTATTGATTATTCCCTGTGTCTCCTTAACAGGCATTGATTCGGGTGCATCTGTGGGTGTATCAACAGCCTTGACGGGCTGCGTTGGAATAGGCTTTGAAAACGTTGGGTCGTGTAATACTTCCAACTCAGTCCATCCAACTGCTTTTTGTGTCTCCGGTTTGCGATAAGCGGCAAAGTCCCTAACTGACACCTTTACGATGCGCTCGTTTGATTCATACCGTTTCTCCTGCGGAATGTGTATTTGGAAAGTCATTCTGAGGTGATAATTGCCAGCCTCATTCTCCTTGAGGCTGTACGTTGGGTTCTTGTTCCCTTGCATAATCTTGAAATTTTAAATTAATTATTTCTATTTTCTCAGCGTAGTCGTCACTCATAAAATCAACGACGTCGCCAAATTCCATTTCAAACCTTCTTACAAATTTAAGTAAATTGACCTTCATTGTCAAGTCGGCCAGTGAAACACCCTTACCAACCAACACGGCGGCTTCTGTTATACTCATCCCCGGCATTGGATCTAAGTCCTTATAAATCATTGCCCTTTCCCTGTCGCGCTTCTTGTGTTTGAATTTAGTGTCCATGATCTGTTCATCCATCGCATCGAGCAATACCTGATTCACTCCTTTACTCTTTGCATCGGCATAACTTGCGATTAACTCCTGTTCTGTTTGCAGGTAGAAGTCCTCTCCGAACTCAACCATACCGTCAATAAAGAACACCCCGTAACGCAGTCGGGCTAATGTTTCGTTGGTCCATAGCATGATCTCGGCAAAGTTACGCGCTATGTTGATTAGCACTTCTTCGCGGCTCTTGAACGAAGCATCGACCTGCTTTTCATTTACCGCTTCTTTGCGTAACAGATCCCCATCCGATCCTACACAACTGCGATATATGTCATTAGCCAATCGGTCCACCTCTTCGGCACTGTATTGACAAGCCTCCACCTCGGCACCTACCACCTGAATGGGGTTACCCATCAAATCGGGTTCACCTGTGCGTGGCACTGGCACCGTTGAGAACGACCCTGGACCCATAAATCCTTGTCCGGTATGTTTCTTTGTCTGCTCTTGTCCTTCCCACCACGTCGGCTTATCTTCCCTCTCTTTCTCTGATTCGATCTCGTAAGTGATGTAAATGGGATATGGCGCATGGAGGTCAAGGTACTTCTTCGATGTCTTAAAAAACAGTAACCAGTCAAGATCACCCAGTGAGTCCGTTACCGGGCTGCGCTTATTGATATAGTTCTCGTCTTGAAGTTTGTCGCTCCAGAACATACGTGCAGGGCAGTAACCTAAGTCGTGAGGCACTTTGGCAATCAACGCCCCGATCTGCTTTTTGTCATAAGCATACTTTCGCATTTGTTCACTGTCGTAAACGATTAGCTCGTTCACACCATCCTCATTATCATGCTCAAAGATGATGTACTGCATATCGTTACGCCCATCCACTCCCATGTCAAGGATCTCGTGCGGTGAGATGAAGTAGAAGTACGGCTCCGGCCGCAACCCGTTCTGTACGGCAGGCAGGTCAATGATAACCACTGAATCGATAGCTGTTTTCATTGATGACCATGCCTCAACCCTCCACATATGATCGCTCTTGATCTGTTTGAGATAAGCCAGAAAATCGTGCTCGTATTCATCCGAGGCGAAGGTGTACTGCTGAATGAAGTTCTTTGCATACCAGACGCGCTCCAACCCCATAAAGATGTCCTTCATCAACTCGTTAGTACTCAGCGGGAATGTCATCAGGTGCTCAATACGGTTCTTTTTGTCGGCAGGCAGTAACTCCGCAATCCAGCTCATTATTTCAGAGTAGTACCTTGAAGCGTGCTCCCGTCGAAGAACAATATCCGAATGGAAAGCGAGCCGTTGATGATGCAACCTACTTGCTAACAGTTCCCTCGCGTGGCTTGGTTTCTTTAATAGTTGCTTTATTTGGCTTTCGGATAAGTTCATCTTTCGTGTCGTCAAAAATGTATTCGTCACTTTCAATACTCCAAACGTCTTTGATGCCTGGATGTAATTTTTGATAGACAAGTATCCGTTGAATATGGGCCAATGCAAAGGACTGTTTCAGACCGGATGAACTTGTCATTTTAAGTTCCTTTGTCATCTTACCAGTCTGTTAATGGGTCAAAGTTTGCGGTTGGGTCTGTGATTGTAAGGTAATCGCTCCAGTTTTCGGCAAGTTTAAACTCCAATGTATGCTCATCTAAAGCATTAAATCCGCCGATCTTTTTGTCTGATACTCTCAAAGAATTAACAATAAATCCTTTTACGAGCAGTCCATCCAGGCGGTGAACAAACTTTGAATCTTCCTGAACGAAGATAACTTCCAGTGACGGCTCACACATCAGCTCTTTGATAGCTCTGATGATTGAGGCCGAATAGTTACGCATTGTGAAGGTGAAGGAAGTTGGTTCGTTGCCAACGATCTTCGGGATGCCGTTACGGACTTCATTACCACTTCCGATTGCCATCACAGCTCCGGGCTCAACGACGGGGTTGTCAATCAGTGGGGTGATTACTGCGTGGGTGGAGTCAGCAGCGGATAACAGCGTGGTCCAGCTGGCTTCAACAATCAAGGCAGCGACAGTGGCAAAACTGTTTCCCCCTCTCCAGAATACAAGACGTTGGATCTGTCCAACGTTCTCAGGGCAAGTTAAGGCTCCGATGTCTCCTATTGCGGTGGCTACCGGGCAAGTACAAGTTAATGACATACTATTTTTGTTTTAGAGTGAATGATTCAATCAATTACTTTAAAACAAAAATAAATATAGATTGAAATTTTGTCAACACATTTTTTTTATTTCATTATCTGTTAACTACTTACAATGATTTAGCCGACTTCTTTTTTCTTTATTTTACAGTTTTATTTTCATCTTCTATTTCTATCTTCATTTTCATTTTCATTTTCATTTTCCATATGTACAACATATGATAAAGATATGATGAACATATCTTATTTATAATGAATTGAATGATGATGGATTAAAGAATAAAGGTGTTTAATATAGGATGGATTGCAAAAAACCGAAACTTAGTAAAGGGGATTAATAAAAAGATTACCAACGTGCATACGATTATCCCGGCCCACCACACCAAAAGAAAAGTAAGGATGAAAGGAAGTGCAATGAATAGTATTACAAATCGCATTAATTCCACTGTTTGATCTTACGTTGTGGCTGTGATACAATAAAGTTCAAATCTTTAAGGCAATCCATCCCGTGATCCCACTCCTTGACCGGCGTATTGATATACTTATTCAACTTCTTGTCGTACATCCACTGGTATTGCCGGAGTTCCTTAATCACGTTTGTCGATGACTTCGTTACCAGTATCTTACGTTGTTGGAGCAACTCGATAGCCTTGTTCACATATCCCGGGAACTTTACCGATCCTGTCACATTTAACCCGGCCGCGGCTAACTCGCTGATTGACTTTGGGTCTTCTGAGTCGGCAACAATAAACTGTCGTGTGATCTGTTTGGCACGAATACGGCCTATCAGTTCGGCGTTACTCAGTCCTGTTTCGTAGATTTCCTCATGCACATAGATTTCGTCCCGAATGAAGGCAACCCGGATTAAGACCGTAGGGGAGTTTGTAAATCCCCAGTCGATAGCAAAGTACTGCTCCGAGGTGAAAGGGAACTGCGAGTCGTCTATTTGCGCCCAGTTGCGATATATCAGGCCTTCTGTTACTCCGATCTGACCTAATCCATACACTCGCCACCAGTTTTCCCAGTATGGCGAGTCTTTTGCCTTCTCTCGTGCTGTCTCAATATCGTACTTAATTGATTCGTTCAGTGATTCGTTGTCAATGTAAGTTAATATCAACGTCTCACTATCCGGATCATTCATCAATTCGGTATGCACCCAGAACTCGCACGTTGGATTAAAGTCAATGAATATGATTTCGTTGGTCCGGATTGCCAGGGCATGATAAGCCTCCCATGATACGTTATTCGCTTCGTTGATGAACATCACATCCCGCCGGGCACCTGTTAGCCTGGTCTCTTGATCGGCAGAGAAGAATTCAATATAACTGTTATTTGAGAATGTGTATTTGAGAAGCGACTTGTTGTAACCATCCACACGGAAGCGGCCGCTGGTCTGCATAATCTTTAGGAAGTCTTTTAAAGCCCCACGGCGAAGATGAGGTATGGTCTCGCTGATTACGCTGATCTCTTTGTTTGGGTACGTTGTAGCGTATGTAATCAACCATATCAGTATAGCTATGGTCTTACCTGCGGAAGTGCCGCCGGGAATGATGCGTTTCTTTTTTGATAGCTCACAAATCTTATGAAGTGCTGTCGTCGGTTGGAACATCCTTCTCCTTGATGTTTTTTGTCATATCGAAAAAAGGCTGCTCGGTAACGGTGAGATCAACCAACTGATTTACCTTTCCGTAGATGCGCTCGAGTAACATTTCAGCAGCTTTCATATTACCTTTGTTGGCAAACTTATTGATTGCCTTGATTAATGTAATCGGGTCAACCTGATCTAGTGCAACATCGATAGGAACTTTCTGCTTTCCCTTTGTTGACCGACGTGGATCGTATCCTTTTTTAAATTGAGTTTCTTTCGGTGGTTTCTTGTATGCCATTTCCCAGTATATTACCAGTAAATAAGTGTAAGGTTTCTTTACACATTAGTTGTAACGTTTCTTTACACTTACGGGTCTATCTTTGTTTTCAAGTGATTTATATACAACTCTGTCGAATGTTTGTAATAAGTATCAAATTCAGTGAACCCTTTATTATCCTGTTTCCAAAGCAGGAATAATACCGCCCGGATTCGTTGTGATTGTGTTTTACCTGTTTCCTCAAAGCCAGATTCGAGCTGATCCAGCGTGTCCTTTTCCTCTGAGCGGAATTCATCAACTTTGATTGCGGTGAAAATAAACTTATTCAAAGCGGCTGCAAGTTCCTTTACTTGATCGGGTAATAATTCATTCGATCCAAGTGTAATTTTCCACGTACCATCCTTTCGACTGGTCAGGTTTTCAAGTACGGTTGGTATTATCAGCATAGTACAAAGATAATTAAAAATCAGTCATTTGTCAATTTACAATACATTATCTGTATTTTGGCCTGGATAGGGTATATCTCGTAAGACTTCGTTGCACTAACGAACCCAACTGAAGGTACATTGCAGTTTGGCCTACCTTCCATCCTTTTATAGCAAGGTAATTCAGGCAGTCAACCTGGGAGCCGAAAATCAAGTCCTTTTCTTTGTCGTCTTTTAATGGGTTTTCTGGTGAGAATTGAAACGGACCACCAAAGTCTAAAAATACATTTACATCACCCACCTTACCAATATCTGAAAGGTTTTTTGTTATCGCTACTACTTCGCAATATTCGTAAGTAGTTGTGTCGGGTGTTTGTGCCATAGCTACTAATCCAGCCAGCATAAAAGCAATAATCATAATTCTGTTTTTCATTTTATCTCGATTTACTGTAACTCTGCATTTGTTCAAAGTGTTTCAATAGGTTGTAATCTGCATACTTGTTTTCGAGGTTTGAGAATGAGGGTCGCTGGTCTGCTATCATTGGCGAGATCAGGTAGCACGAATGATTGGGTTGTAGGTATTCAGCATACAGTCGATCTATTACGGCGGTCTTATTGAGATAAGATCGTAACAATGTTAACACCGCCGGGATCACTCTTGCGTTATACACAACGGCGTGACAACAATACCCATATGTCAGGCGATACCAGTTCGGGTAACGTAGTTTGAGGCGTTGCTTTGTCAAAGCTCCGAGGTACAACATATCCCAATCTTCCCAGCATATTTGTTCCATTGCGATTCTCAATGAGGGGAGCGGATTGTTAACCCATTTTATGTCATCTTCGAGGATCAGTACCGTTTCATATTGATCGATACTGCTTAGGATGTTGTAAACGGTAGCGGTGAGTCCGATGGTTCCTTTCTTAATCCCTTCCACTACCTCAACGCGGTTCTGAATGCCAACCTTTGCGCATTCGGCCAGCGACTCCATTAGGCGGTCGGTGCGTTCGGGGAGATTGATTAAAAAGATCCGGTCAAAGTGGTCAAAGGGGTTTTTCATAAATGCTCCATTATCCAAAACTTAATCCTCATTCTCAGGTTGACTTTAGCAAACGGGATACGGAATGTGACTTTTGCCGTTTGTTCAATCCAGTAATTATCGTACCAATGTATTCCAGCTTCCAGACCTTTAACTTTTGTCGCTGTCGGAGTTTTTTCCAGCACGACCCACTCGTCCAGAAAACGCTTTCCTCCAGGCATTGATAACTGTACGATATAACGAATGTTTGGCAGGAGCGTTTCTTCTGATGATGTCTTTAAATCTTTCATTTGCTTCTATTAAGGTTAATTTATCGTAATCAATGACAAGTTGTGTCAGTTCTGAATGTATTGCACTTGCTGTTTTAAATTTCGGCTCTAACTTACCTTCCCTCCCGACCAGATCAAAGATGTCGAGCGTTCGCTTACTGGCTTCAAGTGTAGGCATTAAAACCTCTTTGTAGAAATATTTACGTTGATCAATCATTGTTAATTCCTTTAAGATTATGTTTAAATATATTTTGCCTGCATACATTCCACTGCCTATCATTTGTTTAGTTTTTTAATTTCCCTATTGTATTTTTCCAGATTCTCATTTCATCTGAATCACTTATTAACGCTCCCATTATCCAAACGTTATAAGCCATTTTAAGACCACAGCGTAGGTGCGCCTTTTTCCATCTGACTTTTAGCAAATCCAAACTCTTGAATATCCTTTTTTATTTGTTTTTCTTCTTCAATCCATTGGTTTGCTTTAGTCCAAAAATCTTTCTTAATCTCAAATCCAAACCCTTTTCTATTCAATCTTTCAGCGGCGACAATTGTGCTTCCACTTCCTGCACAAGGGTCAATTACTACATCTCCTTCATCTGTAAATATTTCAATTAATCTTTTAAGTAATTCAATAGGTTTTTGGGTTGGGTGTATCTTTTTGTTTTCTTCATCTCTCAGCCAATCCATACAATTAAAAATCATTTTTCCATTATTTCTGAATTTTGGCAATCTATCACGGTACAAAATCAAACCATATTCGCAATTTCCCACAACTTTCATATTTGCTTTTAACACTTGAGCAGAAAAGTTTTTACGAAAAACTAAGTTTATATAATTATTCAATCCGTATCTTTTAGCAAGTTCAATCAAATACATTTGTTGGTCAAACGCACAAAAGATAATCATACAAGGTGCATCACCTTTTTGCCTTGCTTCTCCTTCAACTTTTTTAGGTTTGCTTTCATGTTTTAGCATAGTTGAGCAAAAGTGCATAAACTCAGCAGTGCGAAAATCCTCATCGGTATCAAAAAAACTTTTACCAGCCAAAGCACTTTCTCCATTGCTATTGTCTCCGTCTTTATACCAAGCTGGATTTGAAGCATAGGCATTATTTCCTAAGTTATAAGGAATATCAGCTATAATCAATTGTGCTTTTGGAATTGTATAGCGTTTGTAGTTTTGAAAATGGTCTCTGTAAATCATATTTTTTTTATTTTGTTGTTAGTTAAAATTTATCCGCCTAAAAAAACGGCTTATAACAGCACCTAACCAAAATTGGCGGTGTAGTGCTGAAATGAACTATTGTGCTTCGATTAAACATTTATTTAAGTTTGAAATTTTGTGCTTCGTAATCGCCAACTTCGGTTAGCTGCATCACGATAACGATGAATATTTTAACCCCAACGGCAACGAAGTGCAGTTCCATTACTTGAAGTTGAATGAATCGTCGAAGTTTACTTTATGTACTGCCTTCGCCCGGCTACGTTCGATCATCTGAGTGGCGAATAACTCCAGGTGTTTAACCAGGTCGATAGTTTCGCATTCTTCCGACTCGTCTTCCGGTACGATGTGAGTACGGGCGTACTTGACTGCCTCTTGATGAATGTCAAATTGTTTCATAGTTTTGTTTGTTTAAAAACCAGCCGTTCAGGGTCGCCAATGGGTAACACGCTGGAATACCTCTACCTGATTAACACCCGTTAGGCTATCACTGCTAACGGTGCGGGTGATACTGTATGAGCTGGTTATTTTCATCTATTTATTCCTTTTGGTTAGTTAGAAAATAGAATACTTGGTGGTATGTTGCATGCTGTGGATTATCGCCGAACCATTCTTTAAATTGTTCTTTCAGCTTAGTCCAGTCAGGGGGTTTCATCCTTTCAAGGACTTCGGCTTCAGCCTCTTCAATTGCATCTGGTTTCTTCCAGAGATAATTAGATATCTGGTTGGCAAGTTCTTCCAGCAACTCCTCATTTGATATTTCTTTCAGTGATTTCATGGCTTCTCAAGTTTAAACGCTACTGCATCACATTTGTAATTGTATGTGAATCCGTGACGTGAACCACACTCAGGACATATTACTTTCGTATAACCAGATTTATTCTTGTTGCAGAGATTCAATAGTTTGTCATCTTTGTCTGATCCTTTCCATCCGCAATAAGGGCAATTATACTCTATGTTGGCAAATGAGAGATGTACATTAATTGGTTCAGGTGTCATGGCTTCTCCTTTTCTTCTATTTCGTGAATGTTACCAATTATTTCAATAGTATTTCCAATACTTCCCTGAGCACTTTTATTATCTGATTCGAGATAAAATCCGCATCCTTTTTGGTAAGTATCATATCGGCCAAACTTATATTCGCCAAACATTACCACTCCAACACATTCTGGGTTTGGATATGTCAGAATATCCCCCTCATAAATCTCTTTGCCGTTTTTGTCAAGTAATCCAGCGAATTGCATAAGTTCAGCGCCCCTATTCTCCCATGATCGTATAAGACTTTCCATACTTCCTTTTAAATGATCCACTACTTCCCATCCCCATTCGTTGAAGATGATGCTGGTGTCATTTCTTTTATCTGCGATGTAGATCATCCGTTCTCCATCCCATGCTCTAAATTTGTTTGTTTTCATTTCGCTGGTTTTAGTGCTTCAATAGCTTTAATTACCCATGGAAGTCTTGGAATATTTGTATCTCCCAATCCGGTTTGCAATCCGACATCTTCCATCATTTTTCGGGTTGATTCTTCTACCATTACGGCATCTTCAAGTGCCTCCCGAAGTCGCTTATTCTCATCTGCCATTGACAGGAGAGATTTTATATCGTTGGGAGTAAGGATAACAACTGTTTCTTTATCATCCTTTATTCCATGATGATCACAGAATGCCGTTTTATCTTTTAACTTCTCAATCAGTGTTTCCATTGTCTTTGGTTTTATAGTTTATACCATTTTGCAAATTTAGATTGAGGAAATAATTTACATACCTCATCTGCTAATTGCTCCACAGTCTCCATAAAAGAATACGATCCTCCTCTCGCAATCCAATCTTTTTCTAATAATGGATTGTTTCGTAATAACATATTCTCGGTTGTTTCGCACATTACAGTTTGTTCAGATTGTTCATCTTTCCATAATCGAGGATAGTCATTATTCTGAATACTCCATATAAATCCACCATCAAATCTCCATTCAAGTCTACATGGAATTTCTGACTCATAGATGCTTTCTAATATAGCAGGTATTTGATATTGTATTAATTTACTCATTTCTCTTTCTTTTTCCATTCTTTGCAGAGGGTTGAATCGTAAATAAATTCGTCAAAAGTGTCTGATATTGGATTTCCACATACACCTCTACCCTCATTCGCCCATCCACAATTCCCACAATTCTTGTACTCAAGCGGGTTGTTCATCTTATTCAGGAGTTCGGCTTTTATGGCTTTGGTATCACCACTTAATTCACCGTTTGTATGCATATCATATTTCATTCTAAAATGATATAGCAACTCCTCATTTGACATCTTTTCAAGTTTCATTGTGGTCTCCTTTTTTAAAGTTCATCATTGTGTTTATAAGCTAAAATACGCAGTTCTTCAGCTTTTTGATCGAATGAGCCTATGTGATATACAGATGGTCGTCCATTTGCATTTGCGGTTTGATTTTCAGCTTTCATTCCTTCGATCTCTGCTTGTACGGCTAACACTAATGCAAGCCTTTTTACATCGTATTCGTTCATTTGGTATCTCCTTTCTTAATTATTACTTTTTTACCATATCCATAAACTTGATTAGTATGGTGTTTACAGCATCCTGACTTTCCGTTACGTGGTTCGTATTCGTTGCATTCCCTGCCACAATCAGCCATACCTCTTTCAGCACAAAAAGAATGCTCTTTGCACCAGAAGAAATCAGACATTCCTTCACGCTCTGCCTCATAAACTTCCAATCCTGTCAAATCATCTATATCCATTTCTTCAAGAAAATGCTGTTTTGGATAACAAAATTCATCATCATCCAATCCGAAGTATAGTTTTGTTTTCATATCTCTCCTTTCAGTTTGTTATCTTCGTTAAAAACTCATTCCAACTGGCTTCAACTGCTGACTTAGCTTGTTCGATTGTTTCATATAAAGATACTTTTCCTTTATATGATTTAATGCCAATAGTCAATGACGGGATATTTAGGTAGTACATTACTTTATCCTCAATAGTTAGAACCTCGTCATATCCGCCAATACACTCACCTTTATAAAAGGCATCTTCTTCCTTCCACTCAATCTCTTTAAATCTCGGAGTGCTGGCAAAGATTGCTCCTTCGATGAATGTGTCATGGTCATTTGTTCCAATTCCTTTTAGAAAGTCAAATGCGTGTCTTTTAAACGCTTCCTCCCTGATAGCTTTCGGGGTGAGGGGCTGGAGTTTGGATTGTGCGTATTCTTCCATTAATTCTACTGCATGGATTGGAGTTATTAACTCCCCGTGATTTGTTGATGTATCTGGGTCTTTCCCTCCATTCCTTTGTGTAAAAAATTCTTTTGCGCTCATTTCGGTTCCTTTTAATTATCAAATATAATAAATATATTGAATAAACAATGTTAAAAAATGTTAAAAATTCATTTGATCAGGTGAAAAATCCAACTCATTCAGTATCCTATTCAGTCGTTTTTGATACGCCCTGTCGGTCTGGTACATCGCCTTAACCTGCCGGATGCAATATAACACCGTTGCATGATCAAAGTTGCCAATCATTATTCCGATCTCGTTCAGTGTCATCCCGCCATTCATGTATAACATTGTTGCCCAGACCTGCCTGGGCTCGACCAGTTTCCTTAACCTGCATTTTGTCCTGAGTTTATTGATCGGTATTTTGTATTCCAATTCAATGGCCGCCTCAATAGCTTCATCACTTAACAATAAGGAGTTAAAAGACCGCTTATTTCGATAATGATACACCCGTTGGATGAATGATTTGATCTGAAGGTATAACCGTCGGTCTGAGTATTCGTTATTGGTGCTCATGACTTCGTTGATCTCTTTCATGTCTTCACTGTTTTACGTTTCATCCTGTCGTGAGGGACAAACAGATACCCAGGAGCCAAACGCTTTTTAATCCTGTCAGTCATTCGTGCGCTGTTTTTGTGTCGGTCCCAGACAGCAACCTTCATCAGCTTTCGATCTGTCGCTCGTTCTATAATGTCGAAGCCCCGAAGCTTCATCGTAAATTCACAGTATGGTGAGAATGAGATCCCACCGATCGCCTGTTTTGATAGTTGTGGTTTCTTTTTTGGCATGGCTATTTGGTTTCTGTTCTTATTTGAGTGACGTGTTTCAATCCCATATAAGCCCTTATAATGTCTTCGATAGATTCTTCTGAGATGAAAATATTTATCTCTCTCAATCCTCGAAAATGATTTACAACACACGGGTTATCGTCTTTTAAATCTTTGATACATATAACATAAGTACCTTTTTGCGTTCCACTTTTAATAACGGCAACCCGTTTGTTTTTTCTTTTTATTTCAACGGCGTCTTTATAGGCGCGGAGTTCGTGATCTTTCATCTTTTTGGATTTGTTTGATTTGAATTAATACTTTTGACATGGCTCCGATCACTCCGTAGGCATAGGCACGCTTATGCGAAGCTTCCATATTAAACGAAGGTTCTTTTTTCGTTGCCCGTTCGATTCTCCGGGCTGCTGCTATTTCCAGCTTGCAGAAGGTTTCGAGGTCGGTCATCTTGTTTTATTTAAAAGAGTGTGGTTTGTTTCAAATAAGGATCAATTCTCTTGTTTGCCAGATCAACATATTCCTTACTTATCTCACTACCGATCCAGTTGCGTTTTAAAATATGTGCCATTTTAGCAGTTGTTCCACTTCCCATGAAAGGATCGTAAATTAAATCACCTTCGTTGCTCCATGAATAGATGTGGTCTGCTGCAAGTTGTTCTGGAAATGTGGCTGGGTGTTGAAATGTGATTTCATCTTTCGACCCATAACCAAACCCATTATTATATCTCCAAACATTAAACCTCATTCCGTATTCGTTTGCTTTATAATTACCTCTAGGCGATAGCGTGCCGTCTTGTTTACGAACAACCCTTCCCTTTCCCCATCTTTCAGTAAATCTGTTTTTTCTGTCAATAATTGGATTAAATGATATTGGAGTTTCTTTGCTAAAAACAAACATATATTCAAATGATGCTAAGTATCTTACATTAGTAGGCATAGCACACCCGTTCTTTTCATAAATCATCGTATCATGCAGCTTAAACCCACACTCCATAAAATACAATGCTTGTTTAAATGAAGTTCCCGTTTCACTCCTGTTTATCATTGCATCTCCAACCACCCACACAACCACACCACCTTGTTTTGTTACTCTAAAAAGTTCTTTTGCAATGTCTTGAAATGGAAACGAATAACCTTTGTAATCCCTCAAATTATCGTATGGCGGAGATGTTACCGTTAAGTCAATAAACCCATCCGGCATCCTCGACATGGTATCTAAACAGTTTTCGCAGTATATTTTATTAAGTTCCATTATCTTAGATAATTCGTTACGATTTTAATGAACTCATCAAGTGAACGAAAGACAAACGTAAAATAATTATCCTCTGAAAGTTGTTGCAACCAGTCGGCCTGTTCTTGTTTTAGCTTTCCCTTACCAGCTTTCGCTTCTGCAAATAATCCGTGAAAACCTTTTGCAGGATGCAATAATTCGAGATCAGGAAAACCCGCTTTTGTGCCTTTCTTTTTTAATCTACTGGCTTCTGGTGAATAATATACGCCGTTGGAGTTACGCTTCATTGACCTTTGGCCTTCGTTTGGCGAATGGTGTAGTTTGTGTTTCAGTAGCGGATACTGTAATTCAAACCAGTACACCGCCGCCATTAATAGGTCATCTTCCGGATGCTTCATGGCTAAAAGGGTAAGTCTGATTCTGGTTCATCATTCTGCACCGCTTCGTTTTTCGGCTTCAGATATTTCCCGTTTCCGAGGATCGGCATTTTTTCATCCCTGTCGCCCGATTGCTTCACAAGGAAATCTCCGTACTGGGATTCAGGCGTTGGGATCATTACCAAGTCAAGATACCGCCCTTTTTTACCTTCAAAGATGCGTTCTTTGTCGATTAGATCGACGTTGATTTTAACCGTTATTATCTGGCTCATTTCGTTTCTGTGTTAGTGATTGAATACTGTGCAAAGCGTTTGCGCCCGTTATCGATGATCGTGGTCTTGATCCCGGTCACGGGGTTTCCGTCTTTGCCGTTTCTCAGGTCAAAGATTCGAGCCGACAAACGATCAACGCCGTAAAGTTGTGACGCTTGCCGATGGGTCAGGCTGTTTCCGTTTGACAAATGCCGGAGAACGGTGCGGTTCTGTGATGTTGTTTCCATTTCTAAAATATTGAGGTTTGTATGTTATTTACTTTGTTTTCGTTAAAAAGATCGGCTTGTTTCACATGGTTGTTAATTCGCTGAAGTGCTGCCTTGTAATAATCCTCATCCAGCTCAAACGCTATCCAGTCGAATTCACCATCAATACAGGCAATTACCGATGAACAACTCCCGGCATGGGTGTCAAGTATTTTATCTCCCGGCTTTGCGTAGTTTTGGAGAAGCCATTTGTAGAGTTTTATAGGCTTTTGGGTTGGGTGGATTCTGTTGAATGTTTCGGAACGCCCATGATATTGTCTTAATACCCTATCAAAACTTGTCCAAGCAAGTTCGCCATCCGCAAAATCACCGCCCATATTTTTTTGCCAATATATCCAGGCTCTATTTACTGGAAGTTTGTCTGTAAAATAAGCCCCACCAAAGACGATTTGATTTATTGAAACTCGTATTATTTCATCAAAATATTTTTTTGTTGGAGGGTTACTATCCCATGTTTTTGCGATTCCATTTGTTCTTTTACTTTTCCTTGTTCTACACTTACCGCCATCCTCCCCTATCCCATACGGCGGATCACAAATGCAAAGATCGAAGTATTTATCTGGAAAATCCCGCATACCGATCATGCAATCAATGTTATATAATTTGTTCAGCTCAAGCATTGTTATTTATTTTCAAACATTCGTTCGTCTGGTGGTTTATTTGATTTGCTTAACATTTTACTGGTCATTTCCAGTACCCTTGAATCCCGGTTCGGTGTTCCGGCGGTTTCTTTATTTTGGCGGTATTGTCGATCAACTTCATCAATTCGTTGATCCAAATACTTATCGATCCACTCGCTCCATGTGTCAAGGTCGAACTTATTGTATGTCTTTCCAAACTCCCCAAAAACGCCTTTTTTTATGATAACACATGAATCTTCGATTGACATTTCTGGGTAATCGAGTAGGTTCTTCGCCATTACGGCAGTTATAAACGGCGTCAACTTCACTGGTAGATTGTAAGACGAATTGATCAGGCGGTTAATAATTGATGAAACAATAGCTACAATTGTTCCCGGCTCCACATTATCTTTATTTATAAGCTGGTTGAATGACCTGCCATCACGAACCGCCGAAGCGATTGTAACATCTGAAACAAATTGAAACAACTCGATGTCACTTTTTGTTAAATATTGTGTAATCGATATCAGAAAATTGTTGCGCGGTGTTAAACTGTTGGGCTTTTCCATTTGAAAGAATTGTATTGATTTCATTAAACTGGCTTAATATAATTGAGGGTGACATCTTTTTAAACAACCAATTCTCTTGTATGCTTAAACAGGCTTTAAAAAATCCTTCAAAGTATTGTATGGTTTCCTCTGTTGTTTGATTTGGATTTCTACGTTTTGCTTCATTCAAAATATCTCCTAATGCCGCTCTCTCCTTGCCCTTATTTGTAACCACATACTCAATACCTCTGGACTTCATATATTGTTGTTTCCATACATCAAGCAACTGATCAATAAAAT
>Ga0268280_1000764_pt1 | contig 24345 bp, 18 predicted proteins | sample saktaG_9_FD_190139 | JGI IMG/M metagenome (GOLD analysis project Ga0268280, IMG submission 190139) | Saline water microbial communities from Sakinaw Lake, British Columbia, Canada - sak_2011_5_24_40m | ecosystem: Environmental > Aquatic > Non-marine Saline and Alkaline > Saline ... | reverse complement strand
GGTAACCCGATTACAAAACCTGAAAACCGTTCTTGCGGAGAAAAAGAAATTTCTGAATTCAATAACTCTATTTTCCGATACGCAGATTCCTCAAGATTTGATTACCAGTATGCCTAAAATAAGCGATTTGGAGAATATTCTTATTTTTTTAGATACAGAGTTAAAAGATATTTACGACCAGAATCTGGGCTGCGAACTTGAAATTAGAGATTTAAATAATAAGGTTGAAACCTTAAAAAGAGAATTGTCCCAGATATCCGGAGTGCAGAAAAAGCTAAAAAGGTCAATTACGGTAGAGCTGGAAGTTTTAAAAGAGGGGACCACGGATTTGAAGGTTTCTTATCTGGTAGGTGGTGCTTCCTGGAATCCGATATATGACGCCCGAGCAGATTTTGAGAAATCCGAAGTCGAATTAGTTTCTTACGGAGTAATTAAACAGGTTACCGGTGAAGATTGGTTAAGTGTAGATTGCTCTTTATCAACAGCCAAACCGAGAATCGGGGGGAGTATGCCTTATGTAGCTTCCTGGTTCCTGAGACCTTATCAACCGGTGGTTTCGCGGGACAAAGTGTCCGCAGCACCAACGCTTGCCTATCAGACCGAAGCATTTAAAGAAGAAGCCGAAGTCTGGGAAGAAAAAACTGACGCGGAGATTGAATTTGCAACTGCCGAAGAAAAAGGAATTGCCGTAGTCTACAAGCTTCCTTCCAGGGTAAGCGTGAAATCCGATAAATCTGAACATAAATTTCCCATTTCTTCGCAAATCTTACCGGCGGAGTTTGAGTATTCAAGCCACCCCCGGGTTAGCCCATTTGCTTATCTTGGCTCCCGTGTTACCAACAGTAAAGGCCTTCAATTGCTCGCCGGCCGGGTAAATATATTCCTGGAAGGAGATTTTGTAGGATTTTCCGACATCGACAATATTGCACCCAGCGAGGAGTTTGATCTGTATTTAGGCATCGACGAGAATGTTAAGGTAAAAAGAGAAATATTAGAAAAGAAAGTTGACGAAACCCTGATAGCCGGAATTCCCTCGCGAACCAAGAAAACGACTTTTAAATATAAGCTTACTATAGAGAACTACAAGTCTAAAAAGATTAAAGTAAAACTATTTGAAGCTATACCTGTTTCCGAAGATGACCGTATTAAAATAAAGATAGACGAGATAAGTCTTGAACCAAGCCTAAAGGACTGGGAAGACCGGAAGGGAATCTGGTTATGGCAATTAGAGTTAGAACCTGAACAAAAGCAGGAAATATTTTATACTTTCACAGTTGAACACCCCCGGGATATGATGGTAGAAGGGTTGTAAAGGGAGATGATAAGGTTAGTAAATTTATTTCGAGTGGAGCCTGTAGTTTGAATTAAAATTAAAAAAAGAAGTCTAAGGAGGAGTCAAATGTTCAGGGCAAATAAAAAAATATTAATAGGAATTATCATTGTGTGCTTAATATTATTCCTTAGTAGCACTTGTGTGGCTGGGATGACTGTACAGGAAGTGATTGGCAATATGCAAAAAACTTATGAAAAACAGATGAAAGGAATCAATGATTATACTATCGTTCAAAAGGGAACTGGGGGAGTGGCCGCCTTGGCCGGAGAGACTACTATCTATTATAAGAAAGCAGAAATTAAAGGGGAAGTCATCTATAAAACCCGTACTGAATCAGAAGTCATGGGGATGGCCATGGTTTCGATTTATGATGGAAATTATAATTGGACAAAAAATCCGATGACCGGGGAGATAGAGAAAAAAATATCTGAATATAATCCAGGACAAATGTGGAAAAATATAGATCTGACCAAGAGTAAATATTTAGGAGAAGAAGAGATTGATGGAGAGAAAACTTATATTTTACAAATTGATAATGCTCTTCAAGTGATGGGAAACCAGCAAGCCATGTCTTCACAAGGAGGCGAATCGGAAGGATCTGCTGAAGCTTCGGGAAAGTTATGGATTAACAGCAAGACCTGGATGCCTGTTCGGATGCTTATGGTAATGAAAGCAAAACCAGGGGAAGGAGCAGAGGGAATGGCTATGAATACGGAAATGACTACAGATTTAAAAGACTATCGGCAAGTTGGCACTATGCTTCATCCTTATCAGTTGGTTATGAATATGGAAATGGAAATAGATGCCTCCGGTTTAAGCGAAGAGGAAAAAAAGGAACAAGAACAAGCGATGCAGATGATGAAATCAATGATGTCGGGAATGGGTTCTTTCAGCATAGATACTGTTGATATAAAAGTCAATAGCGGTCTTTCTGATGATCTTTTCGATGGGAGTAAATTGGAATAATCGGTCAGGGGAAGAGTGTAAAATAAAAATATTTTTCGGAAATGAAAGAAAGTTCCTCCGTTTCACGTATAGATAAGTGAATGACAAAAAAATTGTCAACAAATAAAAATTTTAAGGAGGAACGAATAGAATGAAAAGTTCAAGAAATTTAAAAGTTGGAGTAACTCTACTGGTCATAGCACTGGCAGTAGGAGTTTTTGCCTTCGTCGTTTGGGCAGATGGTAATGGAGCATATGGAATGGGGAAGGGATCCAGTGGAAACATAACCACCCCCAGATATGGCATGCAAAATAAAGAGTTTTCTAACCAGACAGAAGGCTTAGGGAATGAAATGAGTCGCAAAGCAGCTGCACCTGATCATAATAGTGATGGCATCCCCAACGGACAAGATCCGAATTATGTATCTGAATGTGATGATGAATGTGATGGAACCCGTGACAGCGAACCTAAAGGCAGTGGCATGAGAATGAATTCTTCTGATAATCTTACTGGATTACAGACTCATGTAAGCGGAATGGAAATGAAGACTATGACCATTGCAGAGATTGCTGCCCTTTGGGGAGTAGATGGCGACAAACTATTAGAAGGAATTAAGAATGAATTTGGACTTACGCCTACTTATGAATGTGACATTAACAGCAGCACAATAGATGATTTAAGAGGAGAATATAGATTTTCGCCTTATCAGATAATGGAAATTGCAGAAAGAATTAAAACAACATCAAGCGAATAAATTTTTAACTATCAAAATATAGTAACCAATTTTCAACAAAAAGAGATAACTCCCTTACTGATAAGAGTGAGGGAGTTATCTCTTAATGAAAATATTTCAGGGACCGATAAAATAAAAGACATAATCATAGTGTCTATGATTAAAAAGGAGGTAAAGGTAAATGACTAAGAAGTTAGAGGTTTATAAATGTGAGATATGCGGAAATATTGTTGAGGTATTACACCAAGGGAAAGGAGCTTTAGTCTGCTGCGGGGAGGAAATGAAGCTGATGGAAGAACAGACTGCTGATCAGACTACCGAAAAACATGTGCCGGTGATGGAGAAAATTCCTTACGGGATTAAGGCAGTAGTAGGTTCAACCCTGCATCCCATGGAAGAGAAACACTATATCGAGTGGATTGAAGTTGTTACCGGAAAAGGCGTTTCTCGAAAGTTTTTGAAGCCGGGTGACAAACCGGAAGCCCTATTTAAAGATGTAGAAGGATTGGAAAAGATTAGAGAATACTGCAGCATTCATGGATTATGGGAACATAAAGAGGGTAAATAGTACTGTGTGTAATTGTGCTGGCGTATTGCCATGCACCCATACTTCTGATTTTTTTAGGCTTAAGCTTTTAATTTTATAAAAAGGAGATGAACAAATGGATTTAAATGCACTTCGCAATATCAGTTACGGTGTCTATATAGTCAGTTCTAAAAAAGAAGACCGGATAAACGGACAGATTGCTAATACAGTTTTTCAGACAACTTCCGAGCCGGCTACCATTGCGGTTTGTATTAATAAAGAGAATTTAACCCATGAGTTTATTACCGAAAGTAGAGTCTTTGCCGTTTCGGTATTAGAACAGGAAACCGATATGAAATTTATCGGAAGATTTGGTTTTAAATCGGGAAGAGATGAAGACAAATTTAAGGGAGTAAATTATAAGATCGGGGTAACCGGTTCACCCATAATTATGGAAAATACTTTAGCTTTTATGGAGGCAGAAGTAATTATGCAAATGGAGGCGGGTACCCATACTCTATTTGTAGGGAAAGTTGTCGAGGCAGAGAATATTAAAAAGGCAAAACCGTTGACTTATGATTATTACCATCAAATTAAAAAAGGCGTTTCTCCCAAGACAGCACCCACCTATATTCCGAAAGAGGAAAAATTGGAAAAAAAATAAATAAAGAAAAAAAAGTAAAGGAGTCAAAAAAAATGATTAAGTATGAATGTACTGTTTGCGGATATGTTTATGATCCCAAGAAAGGTGATCCCGAATCAGGGGTAAATCCGGGAACTCCCTTTGAAGATTTAGCTGATGATTGGGTATGCCCGGTATGTGGTGCCGGCAAAGATGATTTTGAAGAGGTGAGTTAAAAATGGCTGTAAAAGAAATAAAAAAAGATATCTACTGGGCAGGAGCGATTGACTGGGATAGAAGGTTGTTTGATGAGCTTATCCCTCTCCCCGAAGGCACCAGTTATAATTCTTTTCTAATAAAAGGACAAAAGAAGACGGCTTTAATCGATACGGTCGACCCGACCAAAGAAGATGATTTATTGGATAATTTGGATGATTTAGAGATAGAGAATCTTGATTATCTGGTAGTAAATCATGCAGAACAGGATCATTCCGGAACCGTTCCTCTATTATTAGAAATATATCCGGAAGCAAAAGTGGTAACCAACGAGAAATGTAAAAAAATGCTGATGGAACATCTTCTTATAGAGGGAGATAGGATTATCACCGTAAAAGATAATGATACTCTCTCTTTAGGAGGAAAGACTCTAAGATTTATATTTGCTCCCTGGGTGCATTGGCCGGAAACCATGTTAACTTACTTGGAAGAGGATAAGATTTTATTTAGTTGTGACTTGTTCGGAGCACATCTCGCGGACAGTAATTTATGGGTTGATGACGAGCCCAGAGCTTACCTTTCCGCCAAGCGTTATTATGCGGAGATTATGATGCCTTTCCGTAAAAATATTAAAAAACATTTAGAAAGATTAAAAGATTTAGAGATTGATACTGTTGCCCCCAGTCACGGTCAGATCTATTCTCATCCGGAATTTATTTTATCGGCTTATAGAGAATGGATTTCCGATGAAGTGGAAAATGAAGTAATCATCCCCTATGTTTCCATGCATGGCAGTGTTGAGGAGATGGTGTACATCTTAAGTGAAGAATTAATGAGAAATGGGATAACTGTAAAACTCTTTAATCTTTCCAAAACCGATATAGGTACATTGGCTATAGCTTTGGTGAATGCTGCAACTATTGTAATTGCCTCACCTACAGTTTTAACCGGAGCACACCCTCTGGTAGTCTCAGCAGTCTATCTGGCCAATGCCTTAAGACCAAAATTAAGATATGCTTCAATTATCGGTTCATATGGATGGGGAGGAAAGATGCTGGAAAATATTAGTGCGATGATAGGCAATTTAGAAGCAGAAATTCTTTCTTCGGTAATAATAAAGGGTTATCCTAAAGAAGAAGATTATAAGTCTTTAATAAAATTAGCCGGTGAAATAGCAGAAAAACATCAAAATCTATAAGCGATTGTAACTCAAAAAGCAAATAAAATATTAATGTAGGGGCACGATGCATCGTGCCTGTGGGAAACTATTTTTTAAAAAAATTTCAGGAGTATATAAAAAATGAAAGATTTAAAAGGAACAAAAACAGAAAAAAATTTAATGGAAGCTTTTTCCGGGGAATCTCAAGCCAGAAATAAATATACTTACTTTGCTTCCAAGGCCAAAAAAGAAGGGTATGAACAGATTGCTTCTATTTTTTTAGAAACAGCTGAAAACGAAAAGGAACATGCCAAGCTCCATTTTAAAGAATTAGCAGGAATCGGAAGTACTATTGATAATTTAAAAGCAGCAGCAGCCGGTGAAAATTTTGAATGGACAGAAATGTATTCCCGTATGGCCAAAGAAGCTAAAGAAGAAGGGTTTGAAGAAATTGCCAAGATGTTTGATGGAATCGCGAAAATTGAAAAAGGACACGAAGAACGTTATCAAAAACTTCTAAAAAATATTGAAGAGGATAAAGTTTTTCAAAAAGAAGGAAAAACTTTCTGGAAATGCCGAAATTGCGGTAATGTCTATGAAGGGGTTGAGGCACCAGAAGTCTGCCCGGTGTGCAAGCATCCCCGGGCTTATTATGAAGTAAAGGATAAAAATTATTAAATATATTTAAAGAATATTTATTAATTTTCTATGATAAGATAAATAGAAATGCCATGGGAAAGTAGATAGGAGGAATGATAAGATGAACAATAAAGTAAATGTAGGAGCTCAATTAGGAAAATTAGGGAAGGAAATCCCAGGAGCAATGGGTGGTTTTGGCAAATTTAGTGCAGAAGTTTTAAAAGATGGCGTCCTTAGCACCAAGACTAAAGAATTAATATCAGTAGCTCTGGCAGTTGGCTTAACCTGTGAATACTGTATTCGCTTTCATGTACCAAAAGCAGTAAAAACCGGGGCAACCAGAGCAGAAATTTTAGAAGCAGCCGGGGTTTCCATAATGATGGCCGGCGGTCCAGCCGCAACCTATGCCGCAGTAGTTCTTCTTGAGGTACTGGATGAATTAGATGTAAAATAAAAAGTTTAAGTTTTAGATAAAGTTATTATTTTAAAAAGGCTTCCTGGTTTGTTGTGTTTCAAAATATATACAGCAATCCAGGGAGCCTCTAGGTTAATAAACAACTGCTTTATATTTTACTTTCCTTTTCATCCCAAAAATAATATAATAAATTAATATAATTAAAAAGAGAGTAGATTTTTATATCAATTCTCAAAAATATATTTAGGAGGAGTTATTATGAAGAGATATTTATTAATTATTTTTGTTGGTGTATTATTTTCTGTTTTTTCTTTTACATCATTAGCGAATGATACCATCGCACAAGCTGATGCGCTTTTCGACAAAGGGGATGTAGATAGCATACTGGCATCCATTCCCTTGTATGTTAAAGCAGCGGAAGCCAATCCAGACAGTTATGAGGCTAACTGGAAATGCGCCCGAGCCCATCGGGAATATGCTAACTTTAACCTGGAACAGGAACTGGAAGGCTGGGAAGACATTTGTAAGAAATACGGGAAAGACGGCATGGCCTATGGGGAAAAAGCTATAGAGCTTGCACCTGATAAAGTCGAGGGACAGTACTATTACGGACTTTGTGTAGCAAGTTATTCTGATGGGGTTAGCATACTTAAAGCCTTGTCAGAGGGGTTGAAAGGAAGCACTCAAGACGCCTTCTATGCTGCCTATGAAATAGATAAGATGTTTGAAGATGGCGGTCCAATGTTAGCCATAGCACGATTTTGGCATCAACTTCCCTTCCCTTTGAAAAACAAAAGTAGATCCCAGAAGTATTTTGAGGAACACCATCAATCTTTTCCTGATGATCCTCAAGGACTGGTTTATTTTGCCGAACTGCTGATAGACAGAAAAGATAAGAAGGAGGCAAGACCTTTATTGGAAAAGGCAATTGCCGGTGATGAGCCTTACTATAGCAAATGGGCAAAAAGATTGTTGGAAGATTTATAAAGGAATTTATTAAAGAGAATAGAAGAAAAAAAAAGGGGGGGATTGCCCCCCCTATCCCCCTTTGCTCCGCTATCTTTTTTGATTGACAAGGACATTAGCCGAAGTATATTATAGTAAAACCATGTTAATCAAATTTATCATCTCTTATTATAAAAAAGCCCCCCTTAAGATGTTGTTTGGATTTCTTATGCTGGTAGCAGTGGATATTGCCCAGCTCATTGCCCCGCGTATTATCCAACGAGCCATAGATTATATTATCGCCACCTACAACACCTCCGGGTACAATTATTCCTATCTTGGAAAGTTTGCCTTCTTGATCTTTGTACTGGCGATAGCTATCGGAATTTTTAGATTTTTTTGGAGAATGATAATTATCGGAATGTCCCATTTTATCGAGATGGACTTTAAGAATAAACTGTTTAATCATCTACTTTTGCTCTCCAATTCTTTTTTTACCAGAACAAAGATCGGAGATATTATGGCCCATATGACCAATGATATGACCGCAATAAGAAGGGCTTGTGCCTTCGGAGTTATTGCCGGTTTTGACGCCGTCTTTCTTTTTTTAGCCACTCTCGTATTTATGTTAACTCTAAATGTAAAACTCACTCTTTATGCCTTGATACCTCTTCCGGTAATCGCCCTTATATCATTATTCTTCGTAAAAATATTGTTTAAAAAATTTAAAAGCGTACAGGAGTCATTTTCCCTGTTGACCGAAAAGGTGCGGGAAATGATATCCGGGATAAAAATTATTCAGACCTTTCAACAGGAGGAGCTGGAATCTAAAAACTTCGACAAGTTAAGCCAGGAATATCTGACCAAAAATATTTCTCTTATTAAAATTTGGGGTACTATGTTTCCCCTGATATTCTTATTTGCCGAGATTGGTATGGCGATAATACTCTGGGTGGGAGGACAGCAGGTTATCCTTAATGAGCTTACTACCGGAGAATTAGTCGCTTTCTTTTCCTATATGGGGATTATTATCTGGCCCATGATGGCAGTGGGGATGGTGACCAATGTATACCAGCGGGGCAATGCTTCTTATAAACGCGTACTGGAACTCCTTGAAGAGAAACCGGATATTTATGATGCTTCCCGTGCAGAGCAGTATACCTTGAGAGGGAACATAAAATTGGAGAACATCTGCTTTTCATACGGGGAACAGGACGTTCTGGATAATATAAATCTTGAAATAAAAGAGGGGCAGTATATTGGAATATGTGGAAAAATAGGTTCCGGGAAAAGTATAATAGCCAGATTAATCCTGAGAATTATTAAGCCCCAGAGAGGGAGAATACTTTACGATTCTATAGATTACAGAAAGATCAAAATATCAGCAGTAAGAGATAGTATAGGATACATCCCTCAGGATTCTTTTCTTTTTTCGGATACTATAGAAAACAATGTCAGGTTTGGCAAACCGGATGCAACTTTAGAGGAGATAGAAGAGGCCTGCAGGATTGCCTCGATACACAAGAATATAATGGAATTAAAGTATCAATATAAAACAGTGGTAGGAGAAAAGGGAGTAACTCTGTCCGGTGGCCAAAAACAGAGATTGTGCATTGCCCGGGCAATTATCAGAAAACCCCGGATTCTTATCCTTGATGATGCTTTAAGTTCAGTGGATACCAATACTGAAAAGGAGATTATTCGGAATTTAGAACACTATTCCAGGGGAATTACTACCATTGTCATATCACACCGCATTTCTTCCTTTATAAAGGCAGATAATATATTTGTTCTGGATAAGGGAAGAATTGAAAGCAGCGGCACCCATCGAGAACTGATTAAAAAATCCGATATCTATAAAAGTATTTACCAAATTCAAAAATTGGAAGAATAAAGATGAAAGAAGAAAAATTATATTCCGGTCTGGACAGAAAAATATTTTCCAAATTATGGCAATACGGAAAACCTTACGGGGGGAAGATTTTAATTATATTCATTCTCATTCTGGCCATAAGCGGCATAGAGGTCGTCCTTCCCTTGATTACCAAAAATGTGGTGGATAATTATATTGAAAGAAGTTATTTAAAATTAATACTTAATGACCGGACAGTCGAGGTTACCGATCGGTATCAAGCCTATCGGGTCAAGTCTGATAACATTATTTTTATCCCCTCCAACCTGCTGAGCAAAGAGGAATACCTGGAGCTGCAGAAGGATTCGTTTATTCTGCCGGAAAAGTATCTGATGATTAAAGGGCAGGACAATCTAGACGGGTTAGGGCAGTTTCAACTTAATATCATCAAGACGGATAAAGGCAATTTTATCTCTTATTCGGAAATGCAGAAAATTCCTCCGGATGAAATTAAAATCTTAAGATATGATGATTTGAAGATGGTAAAATTATTTACCCTCTTATTTGTGGGGTTCCTTTTAGTCTCTTTTGTTTTCAATTATCTCCAGGTAGTGATGATGGCCATGGTCAGTGAAAGGATGATGTATGACCTGAGGAGTGGTCTGGTAAGGCATTTAATGTCTCTTTCTTTGAACTTTTTTAATAATAATCCTATCGGAAGATTGGTAACCAGGCTAACCAATGATGTCGATGCCTTGAGAGAGATGTTTACCGATGTCTTCGTTTATTCTGCCAAAGATTTTATTATGATAATAGGTATACTTATCGTAATATTCAGATTATCAAGCCGGTTAAGTGCGATAATATTCGCCCTTATCCCCATACTGGTTATTATCCTCTATCTTTTCCAGAAATATGCCCGGGAGGCCTACGGAAAAGTTAGGATTGCCCTGGCTAAAGTGAACAGTTTTCTATCAGAAGCAATATCAGGGGTTTTGCTCATCCAGACCTTTAATCAAGAAGGCAGATCCGAAGGCGATTTTAATAAAATCGGCAGAAATTATTATAATGCTAATATGAACCAATTACTAATATTTGCCATATTCAGGCCGCTAATCGATGTTTTATCTTATTTTACCCTGGGAGCAATAATATATTTTGGAGGGAAAGGGGTGCTGGGGGGAGAAATTTCCCTGGGAGTACTTGTTGCCTTTATATCTTATATTCACATGCTTTTCAGGCCCATATTTGATTTCTCCGAAAGATACAATATATTGCAGTCAGCCATGGCTTCATCGGAACGGATATTCCTGCTTTTTGAGGAGAACGATAAAATTGATTCTCCCGGAAACCCCGAATACCCTGGTAAAATTGAAGGAAGAATAGAGTTCAGAAACGTATCTTTTGAGTATAAAGAGGGCGAAAAAGTTATTGACAAGGTGTCTTTTGTGGTTGAGTCCAATGAGGCAGTAGCCTTTGTGGGGGCAACTGGGGCGGGTAAGACGACATTAATAAATCTTCTTTTAAGATTCTATGACCCCACCGAAGGGGAAATTTTGATTGACGGGATTAACATAAAAGATATGGATTTAAAGTTTTTAAGAAATTATTTTGGCTTGGTTCTGCAGGATGTTTTTATGTTTGCCGGAGATATTAAATATAATATTATCCTCAACAACGAGGTAGAAGATAGCAAGGTGATTGAGTATGCGGAATATGTTAATGCCCATAATTTTATCAGTAAATTGAAGAGGAAATATAAGAATATTGTTTCCGAGGGCGGTTCAAATCTTTCTACCGGCCAGAGGCAGCTCATCGCCTTTGCTCGGGCACTGGCCAAAGAACCCAGGATACTTATTCTTGATGAGGCCACCAGCAGTATAGACAGTGAAACCGAATATCTTATCCAGGATGCTATAAAAAAGATTATGAAAAACAGAAGCAGTATCGCCATTGCCCATCGACTGTCTACTATCCAGGATGTTGATAGAATATATGTTATGCACAAAGGTAAAATTGTAGAAATGGGAAACCATTCCCAACTACTCGCTAAACGAGGCTATTACAACGAGCTCTATAAATACCAATACCTAAAAACCTGACAGGGGACGGTTCTCTGGCAGGTTTTATAAAAATATGTTATACTAATAATTATTCCTTATCACAATGGAAAATATTAAGGAGGGGAATTGTGCCCAGGCAAAGAAGAAAAATAGGACTAAGCAAAATATATCATGTAATAACTAGAGGAAATGAAAAAAAAGATATATTTCTTGACGACGAAGATAAAAATAAATTTATCCAAATTGTTATCAATAAAAAGAGGAAGAACGAATATATTCTTTATGCATATTGCTTGATGAGTAACCATTTGCATTTGTTAATTAAAGAACAAGAAGACAATATTTCTAGGGCAATGAGAAGGATTAATACCGCTTATGCTTATTATTTTAATAAAAAATATAATAGAGTTGGGCATGTTTTTCAGGATAGATTTAAAAGCGAACCGGTGGAAGATGATCGCTACCTAATGTCACTAATGCGATATATTCATAATAATCCGGTAAAGACTAAAATAGTAGATAAGCCAGGTCAATATAAATGGAGCAGTTATTCACTTTATTTAAAAGAACAAAAATGTATAATAGATAAAGAGGAAATTTTAAAATTCTTTTCTCCAGATAAATCAAAAGCGATTTTTTTATTTAATGAATTTTGCGGTCAACAAAATAGTGATACTTTTATAGATTATCAAGAAACCTTTAAAGGAGTTAAAGAAATTACTAGTGTTAAAAAAGCCCAAGAGTATACATCAAGATCTTTAAAGGAAAAAGGTTTGCAAATAGAATCTTTAAGGACTAAGGCAAATAAAGAATTTAGAGATGAGTTAATAATAGAATTAACAGAAAGGACAAATCTTTCATATAGAGAAATAGCAAGTATTTTAGGATTTAGCCGATGGGTTGTTGAAAGGGTGGTTAATAAAAAATGACAGAGAACCGTCCCCTGGTATGTTTTTCGGTATGCCCCAAGGATTGTTTTGGTTCCTGTTCATTGGAGGTAGAGGTAGAAAAAGGGAAGATAATAGAAGTTAGAGGAAATCGCAATAGTCCGGTAAATCAGGGCAGAATATGCGGTAAAGGGAAGAATTTTCCAGATATGGCCTATGGCCCGGAAAGATTATTGTATCCGCTGCAGAGAATCGGCAAGCGCGGCAAAGGTGAATTTAAAAGGATTAGCTGGGGGCAGGCTTTAGATATAATTTATGAAAAACTTAAGAATTTAAAAGGGCAATACGGGCCAGAATCTGTTTTATATTATAATAGATTTGCTAATTTGGGTGTGGTGAAAAACTGTGCTTATGGTTTCTGGTATCAGTTTGGCGGCTTCACCTCCGCTTACGGCGGTCTGTGTGATGCTGCTGCTCAGGAAGCGATTGATTTAACTTATGGAGAAATAATACATAATAAGATTTCTGATTTAGAGAGCTCAAAATTGATAATATTGTGGGGTATGAATCCCGCCTATACCAATATTAATATGATGCATTATATAAATAAGGCAGTGGATAAGGGAGCAAAATTAATAACCGTTGATATTAGAGAAAATGAGTCAGGAAGCAAAAGTAACTTGTATTTACATCCTCGACCGGGAACTGATGGCTGCCTTGCTCTGGGGATAGCCAATCAACTTATTGAAAATAAATTAGTAGACCATAATTTTATTAACCAACATACTTTTGGTTTTGATGAGTTTAAGGAATTAGCAAAAGATTATCCTTTAGAAAAAGTCTCGGCCATAACCGAAATTCCTCTGCATAAAATTAAGAACATAATAAATTATATAAAGAAAAATCCTGAGTATGCCCTTATCTGTGGAATAGGGGTACAAAGATATACAAATGCAGGGCAGACGGTAAGAGCTATTTCTCTTCTGCCGGCATTAACCGGAAGTATAGGCAAAAAAAGTTGCGGATTTTACTTTAACGATAAACAGGCCCCCGAATTAAACTGGCCTTTTTTTCCCGAAAAACCGGATAGGATTCGTAATTCCATACCAGTGGCAAAACTGGCTAGCGAGATGGACAATCAAATTGATCCACCGGTAAAAGCTATATGGGTTGAGCAGGCGAACCCCATGACCAGTAATCCGAATATTAATCTATTGGCTCAGGCAATGAATAAATTGGAGCTTATCGTGGTTTCCGATCTTTTTCTGACCGATACCGTCAGAATGGCAGATATATTTTTGCCTGCAGCTTCGATGTATGAGTACTATGATCTTATCAGTGGATATGGTAATTCTTATATTCAACTTCAACAAAGAATAATTGATCCCCCCGGTGAATGCAAACACGAAAGTGAAATTTATAGACTTTTAAGTAAAAAATTTGGATTTAATCTAGATTATTTACCGGAAAATAATTTGAATACTATCGAAAAAATAATCGACAGCTCTAATTTAAATACCAATACTAAAGAATTAAAAGAAAAACCATATCTTCATCTCTCAGATTATCAAGAAATAGCCTTTAGTAATTTAAAATTTAATACTTCTACCGGTAAGATAGAATTTTACTCTCAGCAGATGGAAGATAGATGGGGACAAAATCCCCTGCCTTTTTATTATGAACCAATGGAAAGTAAATATTCTTCTCCCGAGCTTTATGCTAAATATCCCTTAACTTTTATAAGTGTTCATGCTTTAAATAAGATGAATTCTCAGTTTTCAAGTAGAGAGATTTTTAAAGAAGAACCTTTTATCTGGATTAACCTTAAGGATGCAGAAAACAGAGGAATTAATGATGGCGAGAAGGTAAAAGTATATAACCAGAGAGGCAGTTTGATTTTAAAGGCCATTCTTGCCGAAAAAGCTCCTCCGGGAATTGTGTATACTCATTTTGGCTGGTGGGATATAGTACACCATGCCAACCTTAATAAACTCACCGGAGAATATATAAGTGATATAGGATATGGTACCGCATTTCACAATTGTTTAGTCGAAGTTCAAAAAGATTAAAAATAAAAAAAATGAGGGATGCCCCCATGATAAGCGAGGAAATAAATGAAATTTTTAGATTTGGTTAAAGCCAGACAAAGTGTACGAGAATATCTAAGCAAAGAAGTTGAGCGGGATAAGATTGAGCGCTGTTTGGAAGCGGCGCGGCTTGCTCCCTCAGCTAATAACTCTCAGCCCTGGAGTTTCATTGTAGTAGAAGACCCAAGATTAAAAGACGCGGTGGCTAGAAACACTTTTGATAAACTCATCTCTTTTAATCGTTTTTCTCTGCAGGCACCCGTTTTAATTTTAATAATTTCAGAAAGGCCAAGTTTTTTTAGCAGAATTGGAAGCGCAATTAAGGACAAGCAATTTAGTTTAATCGATATTGGAATTACTGCCGAACATTTTTGCCTTCAGGCCACAGAAGAAGGATTGGGAACTTGCATGTTAGGATGGTTCAACGAAAAAGGAGTGAAGGCACTGCTTAATATTTCCCCCTCACAAAGAGTTGAACTTATTATAACTATGGGCTATCCGGAATCTAACCAAATACGCCCCAAAAAACGAAAGTCAATAGATCAAATCAGAAGTTATAATAGTTATGAGTTATAGAAATGAAAAAGACCAATATTCCACATCTTATTTTTTCGATTTATCTTATACGAATACGAAAAAAGGTAGAATAAAAAATGACAGAGAACCGTCCCCTGGTGTGTTTTTTAAGGAGGATATGCGAGGAGAATTTAACCGACAAGAAAAATTTAATTATGCCTTCTTATTTAGACGGTAATACCTTTAAAAAAAGCTTATCCAGAGAAGGTTTTGTTGCTTTAAACCTGAACATCACTACCCTTTTTGATCTGGCCAGGGATTACTGTGATGGTTATATTTTAAAAAATAGATTAAAAATTTTAGATAATTCTTTGGGGCAGATATTTCTTTTTCAGATATTGAAAAAATTATCCCGGGAGAATACGCTGGACTACTTTCAGCTCACTCTATTTTCTCCCGGAATCAGCCGCTCGATTTACCTGGCCATAAAAGAACTGAGAATGGCCGGATTCTCTTCCGGTAATTTCCCGCAGTCCGCGATAACCAACTTTAAAAAGAGCGAAGACCTCCTTAAATTAATGCAAGAATATGAAAAAATACTGAAAGAGCAAAATTACATTGATGAGGCAGATGTCTACCTTCAGGCAATCAATTACACAAAAAAGAGCCGGCCGGAAAAGGAGTTATTCATCGTCCCCTCCAATATCGAATTGGATTACTTAGAGGGAATTTTTTTTCGGGAGAATATTCTGCCGGCGGCAAAGATAATCTATTTACCCGTCCCGGGGAACTTGAAAAAACCAGCTTCCTTTTATTTTTCCAAGTCCTGCAAAGAGGAAAAAAATTATCCGGACCACCCGCTTGATTATTTATACGACATAGATAAACTGCCATCATATGTGCCTGGGGAAATTAATTTTAATATAGTCCAATCTCATGGAGAATACAATGAAGTAAAGGGGATCATTCGAAAGATAAAATCCCAAAATATCCCTTTAGATAAAGTGAGTATTTTTTATACCGCTCAGGAACCCTATTCCCAGTATCTCTATCAGCTGTCCAGACAATATTCCTTTAATATTACTTTTGGCAGCGGGATAAATATCAAAAATACATCTCCGGCGAAACTTTTCTTCTCCTTGATTGACTGGATGCGAGACAATTACAGCATGGCAAAATTATACCATTTGCTTACCGGAGGCGATTTTCAGTTCAAAGAACAGCAGTCGAACCCGGATACACCTACCCCGCAAAGAGCGGCTTCATTACTGCGCAATTCTCCGATCGGGCATAAAAGGAACCGATATATCAAGGGGTTGGATCTAAGTATAAAGCAGTTAAAAAGGGAGATCGAGCAGGTTTCCGAAAGCAGGCAGGAAGGATACCGCAAAAAAATAAAAGATCTTTTATGGGTTAGAGAATTTATAACTCGAATTTTCCGGGAATTACCTCAGGAGAATTTTGATTATACTATTTCCCCGAAACATGTTGCCCGGGGGCTTATAAATATTGTTACTAGCTACAGTAAGATAGACGAGTATAATAATTTAGACGAAGAAGCGATAAAAAAGATCACCGAGAAGTTAACTGTTTTAACAGACAGCGACTATCCTCTTCTCGATATACCCGTAAACGAAGCCCTCACCCTGATAACTGATTTAATTAAAAATGAACGGGTTAATTGTTCAGAACCCCGAGGAGGTTTTCTTCATACTGCCAGCTACAAAAAAGGAATTTGGCTTAACCGCCCCAATGTTTTTATCGTTGGGATGGATTCTGCAAAATTTCCCGATTCGGTGCGCGCTGGTTCTATCTTGCTGGATGACGAGAAAAAGAACAGTGGCCGCATTAATCCCGACAGAGAAAAAGGTAAAGAAAATCAATACAAGATGCTTCAACTGCTTACTTCCCTGGAGGGCAAAATTATTCTTTCTTATTCCCGTTTTAATACTCAGGACAATCGGGAGCTGGCTCCTTCGAGCTTGATGCTCCAGCTGTACCGCTTGAAAACCGGGGATAAGCAGAAAGATTATTCTGATTTTTACAGCAGTTTTCCGGAAACTTCCGGGTTCGTTCCCGGCAAGCTTCAGGAAATTCTTGATTCCGCAGACTGGTTCTTGTATTCTGCCAGACAAAACTTTTTAGATATCGCCCCCCTTTTTGAGCGTTTTTATCCTGCCCTGTCCGAGGGTTTTTATGCCGCCCGGCAGAGGGAACAGGAAGAGCTTAACCGGTTTAATGGAAAAGTAAATGTGGAACCTGATCGGGTAGACCCCCGTCTTAACCGTGGATTAATAATGTCAAGCTCCAGGTTGGAATTGATTGCCTTTTGCCCTTATCTATATTTTTTAAAATATGTTCTGAAAATAGTGCCGCCCAAAGAAATGGTCGAAAACCCGGGTGTATGGCTGGAACCTTCGGAAAAAGGAATTATTTTTCATCAAATTTTCGAGAAATTTTACGGAGAGTTAAAAAAAGCATCATCGGCCGGAACTTTTGTTTCGCCATCTTATAAGAACCACTGGCCTATCTTGGAAGAGATTACACTTTTCCAGCTGAAACAAAAAAGAAAGAGGTTGGCACCTCCCAATAATCTGGTTTACCAGCATGAGAGTAAAGAGATACTTGATTCCTGCCGTTTTTTTCTGCATTGTGAAGAGAAAAAATATAAGGGAGAAATCCCCGCCTATCTTGAGCTTGCTTTTGGAACCCGGGACAACCGGAATGGGGAATTGGGCAAGATAAAGGCAATAGAGCTGTCTCTGCCCGGCGGCAGGTCAATCAGTTTTCAGGGGAAGATCGACCGCATAGACAAAATAGAGGAGGATACTTATCGTATTATTGATTATAAAACCGGAACTCCCTATGAGCTTAGCCGAAGCAAATATTTTCAAAACGGGAAACAGATTCAGCATGCCCTCTATGCACTATCTCTTAAAATAATATTAGCTAAAGCCGGGATATCTGAATTTCCCAAAATTGCGGAAGCGGGTTATTATTTTCCCACATTGAATGGCCAGGGCAGGCAATATTTCTACGGAGAAGAAAGAAGGGAACGGGTATTGGAAATAATAGATATATTACTTGATATTGTTGCCCGGGGAGATTTTGCCGTGACTCAAAAAGCAGAAGATTTTTTATGCAAGGATTATCTGGATATACTGGAACAAAATCAGGTGATGGAAGTAAGCGGACCAAATGCAAAAAAATATGACGAAGAACCTGCTCTTGATAATTTGAGGAGATTAAAAGAACAATATGAATGACAATTCCCTTAAAAAATTAATTGATAAAGAAGATAGAGAAAAAATTGTAAAAGTAATGAACCGTAATATGCTGGTCGAAGCAAGCGCTGGATCGGGGAAGACTTCCAGCCTGATTCACCGCATGGCTGCCCTGATCAGATCGGGGAAATTTAAAGTTGATGAAATTGCCGCCATAACCTTTACCAGGAAAGCGGCTATTGAGTTAAAGGAAAGATTCCAGCAGGAAATCGAAGACAGCTTTCGGGAAACCGAAGATGAAAAAGAAAAATCTTACCTAAAAGAAGCTCTTTATAACCTGGAGCAGTGTACCCTGGGAACCATTCATTCTTTTTGTGCCCGCCTGTTAAGGGAAAGACCGATTGAAGCCGGACTTGATCCGGAATTTGTCGAAATTGACGACCTTGATGATACTTTATTGAAAGAAGAGGCCTGGGAAAGATATTTACTTAATCTTAAAATAAAAGAATCTCCTTCTTTGGTGCACCTGGAAGAGTTGGGTATAAAACCTTCCGAACTCGCGGATTGTTATAAAATGGTGTGTACTTACCCGGAAGTTAAGCCCTTTTTTCAGGAATCACCAAAACCGGATTTAAACGAGGCGGTTAAAGAAATCGTATCTTTTAGCAAGGAAGCCGGGCAGTACATTCCGGATGAAGAGCCGGAAAAGGGTTATGACAAATTACAGGAAGCAGTCCAAAGCGTAAAGAGGATGAAAGGTTTTAATGATTTTTTCAAGGAAGATTATAATAAAATAAAATTATTGGAAAATTTTGACCGGGATTTCAGCAAACCGGGAAATGTTACTTTAAACCGGTGGATTTCCAAAGAAAAGGCAAAAGAATACAGAGATTCCGTCGTTTCGGAACTCAAGGAAAGAGTTATCGATCCCACCCTCGAGCAATGGAGGGAATACTGTTATATCTATACCATCCAATTTGTTCTGCCGGCGGTGGAATATTATCACGGACTTCGCCGGAAGAACTCCATCCTTAACTTTCAGGACTTACTTTTAAAGACTTCTTGCCTATTAAGGGATTACCCCGAGGCGCGTAAATATTTTCAACAAAAGTACAAATGCCTGCTGGTAGACGAGTTTCAGGATACCGACCCCATTCAGGCGGAAATAATCTTTTATCTTACCGGCCAGGATGTTTACGAAAAGAACTGGCAGAAATTAATACCTCGCCCTGGTTCCTTATTTGTGGTAGGGGATCCCCAGCAATCCATTTACCGGTTTCGCCGGGCTGATATTTCCATTTATAACCTGGTAAAGGGGCTGATTGAAAAAGGGGGAGGGGAGGTTTTGAGATTACAGGCCAATTTCCGCTCACTGCATTCCATCGGTTCATACCTTAATCCCCTGTTTGCAGAATTATTTTTAAATGGTCAGGGAAAATTCCAGGCGGTATATTCACCAATGCAGACCGTCCGGGAAGATGATCCGCAAAACTTTACCGGGGTAAAGCAGATGATTATCTCTAAAGAGCGTAATAAAAATGATACTATCAGGCAGGATGCCCGGGCTATTGCCCGGATCATTCGTGACATGATTGATAAGGGGTTTGAGCTGGCACGTACAGAAAAGGAGATGGAGGCGGGGATTTCGCCCAAAGCTGCTTATAAGGATTTTATGATTCTTCTGCGCTATAAAGGCGGGATGGATATCTATGCCCGCACTTTTGTAGACTACGGGATACCTTTTACGGTTTCAGGTTATGCTTCTTTAAATGAATCCTACCAGGTAAGGGAACTATTAAAACTGTTCCGCTTAATGAGGGATATAGAAAATCAGGTGCTTGTTGTCGCTGTCTTGCGGGGAATGTTCTTTGGATTTTCTGATGATGATTTATACCGGTTTAAAGAAGCAGGCGGGGAATTTGATTTTTACGGGAAAGTGCCCGAAAAATTAGAGCTTAAATTAAAGGAGAATTTGGATAGGGCTTTTTGCTGTTTGAGGCAATTTCATCTGTGGACTCAAAAGCTTCCGCCGGTTACAGCCATGGAAAAGATTATCATTGATTCCGGCCTGCTTCCCCATTCCTGTTCGGAAGGTTATAATCTAAATAAATGTGGCGAGCTTTATTTCATTCTGGAGAAATTAAGGAAAGCAGAGGCGGGGGAAGTTATAGGATTTGCCCCAATGGTAGACCAATTAGAAAAAATGCTGGAAGCCGGAGTTGAAGAGGAGCTGGATATACTGACCGAAGAAAATACGGTTCGGATTATGAATTTACATAAAGCTAAAGGGCTGGAATCACCGGTGGTATTTTTGGCCATTCCTTACAATACCGCTACTCATGAACCAAACTATTATATTGAAAGAACCGGGCAGGAACCGTATGGTCATTTTTTGGTCTGCCGTTCCAGTACTTATATTTTTAATCAGGGAAAGGGGAAACGGCTGGCTCAGCCCAAAAACTGGGAGGATTATCGCCAAAGCGAGATTTCTTATAACCAGGCAGAAGATATCCGTCTGCTCTATGTTGCGGCAACCCGGGCCAAAAATCTCCTGGTTATCAGCAGTTTAAATCATGAGAGCAATAATAACCCTAATCCCTGGCATCCTTTGCTGAAAAATATTACAGAGGAAATGAATATTAATGTTCCGGAAATCGGATTGTCCGGAGGAGAGGAAAAGGACGAGAAAGAGAAATATAAAGAGGAACAGGAAGAGAAAGAAAAATCTTTATTTGATGATTACCGGGAAATTCAAAAAGAATGCGGGCAATGGATGAAGGATTTGTCTAAAAGCAGTTACTGTGAGAAAAAGCCCACTGATTTTAAAGATGAAGATAAACACCGGAAGATCGCCACGGTCGATGTTGGCGGAGCAGCCTGGGGAAGTGCCGTTCATAGAATTTTCGATTATTTAATCAAAGAAGACCCTGATGAGCAGTTATTATCTGTGCATATAAAAAAAGCCCTGGAAAAACAGGGGATAGCCCCAGACAGAAAAGGGGAATTGGCGGAGCTGGTCCATAAGTTTAAAGAGAGTGAGTTGTATCAGCGCCTAAAAAAAGCCGAACTTAAATATAGTGAAGTTCCCTTTACCATAAATATTGAACCCACTCATCCTCTTTATGCTGAATTAGCAGGACAGGATTCCTGCCCGGTTATTCTATCCGGAACTATCGATCTGGCTTTTAAAGAATCCGATGGCTGGGTGGTAGTGGATTACAAAACTGACCGGCCGAAAAACAATAAGGATTATCTCGAATTAACCGGGGTCTATCAAAAACAGATTGATATTTACAGCCAGGTATGGCAGGAAATCACCGGAGAACAGGTGAAGCAAAAGAGTATATATTTTATTTAAAAAAAAGATAGTTTTTAACACAGGGGACGGTTCTCTGTGTTAAAAGACAAAAATATCGCAATATGATATAATGTTGTTAAATGGAAAATCAATTGAAGGCGGAGCAAAGATTATTATGCCCAGAAAATCTCGAAAATTAAGTTCAACAAATATTTATCATGTGATGACTCGCGGTAATCGAAAACAAGATATATTTTTAGAAGATGAAGATAGGTTCAAGTTCATAAAAATACTGAAAAAAGCAAAACAAAAAAAGGAATATACGCTCTATGCTTATTGTTTAATGAATAATCATGTCCATCTGTTAATTAAGGAAAAAGATGAACAACTTTCCCAGACAATGAAAAGAATAAATGTAAGCTATGTTAACTACTTCAATCAGAAATATCAGCAGGTTGGCCACCTTTTTCAAGATCGTTTTAGAAGCGAACCCATTGAAGATGAAAGTTATTTACTGGCAGTGCTAAGTTATATTCATAATAATCCTTTAAATGCTTTTATTGTTAAAGATTTAGATGAATATACTTGGAGCAGTTACCGTTTATATGTTAAAGAATTGTCGCAGGAAAATTTTTTAATTGATCGAGAAAATATTTTATCTTTATTTTCTTCTGATAAAAACAAAGCGATTGATTTATTTGTCCGATACCATCATCAGAAGAGGTTAGAAAAAAGCAATATCATTGAATTACCGGAAGAGGATGGGAAGCATGTTCGCGGTTTGATTAATGAGAAAGAAGCAAGGCAATATATCCAAAATTATTTTAAGGAACATCGTTTCGATTTATCTAATTTAAAGGAAAGAAAATATCAATCTTATAGAAATAAGTTGATCAGTCATTTAAGGGTAAATTCTACTTTATCCATTCGAGGAATAGCGGATATTTTGAGAGTTAGCAAGGTAACAGTTCAAAATGCAAAATAATAAAATGACACAGAGAACCGTCCCCTGGGTCATATTGGAATGAGGTGAGGATTCTCTAAAATGGAAATCCAGATAAAATATTTAAATGGTATTCGATTTAAACGTTTTATTTTAAATTCTGCCCAGCGAATAAATCAGATGGAACAGTATCTGAATGATATTAATGTTTTTCCGGTAGCCGATAGGGATACAGGCACCAATATGGCCGCTACCATGAACAGCATTGTAAAAGAGATTAAAAAATGTAAAGAATCTTCTTTTGCCAGGATTAGTAATATTATTGCTGATTCGGCTTTGACCGGGGCGCGCGGCAACTCCGGAGCCATCCTGGCTCAATTTTTTCAGGGCTTTGCAGAAGCAACCAAAGGCAAAGCACGTCTTGGCACAGAGGCTTTTGCCCAAGCAGCCACTAAAGCGGCCGAACAAGCCCGAAAAGCTATTTCTCATCCACAAGAAGGCACCATCATTACAGTAATGAAAGATTGGGCAAACCATCTTACCGAACATGCTCCTCACACTCCTGATTTTGCCGAACTTTTTAAAAAATCATTATCTAAAGCAAAGGACTCCCTGGCTAAAACACCCGAGAAACTACTGATATTAAAAAAGGCAGGCGTAGTTGATGCCGGAGCTCAGGGTTTTGTCAATATATTAGAGGGAATAGTTAATTTTATTGAATGTGGTAAAACCAGATCATTAAAAGCAATTACTTCTTCTGCCCGCAAAATTAAAGGTTTTAATCAGGAACAGGATAATGCTGAGATTAATTTCCAATTTTGTACTGAATTCCTTATAGAGGGGGTCGAAATGGATCGAGAGGAAATTAGCCAAAAATTATCCCATTTAGGCGACTCATTAGTCGTTGCCGGTTCTGAAAACAAAGTCCATATACATATTCACACTGATAAACCAGAAGATGTTTTTACTGAATTGTCTGAATTCGGAACCGTGGTGAAAACCAAAGTTGATGATATGCAAAAACAGCATACCAAGATTAAATTTGATACTCATACGAAAAGTATCGGATTGGTTACTGATTCAACCTGTGATTTACCTCCGGAATTAATTGAGAAGTATAATATTCAGATTGTACCAATAGTGATTCAAGTTGGCAAAAAGAGTTATTTAGATCAGGTAGAAGTTAAACCAAAAGAGTTTATTCATATTTTAGAAACCTCTAACGAAAAGCTTTCCACCTCTCAACCTCCCCCGGCTTTTTTTACAGAAGCTTATAATAAAATTGCACCAAAATACGAATCTATTATTTCTTTACATATTTCGGAAAAATTAAGCGGAACGATTCAGGGTGCACGTATGGGCTGCAAAAATATGAAGCACAGTAATAAAATTCACATTATCGATAGTAAAACAAGTTCAGTTGCTTTAGGGTTGCTGGTTGCCGAGACAGCTCAATTAATAAGGGAAGGATTTGATTTAGATGAAATTGTTGAGCAACTTAATCTTTCCATAAAGAATGCCAGGATTTTTATTGCTGTCCGCACCTTAAAATATATAATACGCAGCGGGCGATTAAATAAAACAAAAGGACTGTTAGGTACACTTCTTAACTTGAAGCCTATTTTGACTATAAATTCTGATGGCAATATTGTCGAAGCAGCTAAAGTGATTGGGCAAAAAAAAGTTATTCGGAAAACATTAAATTTGGCAGTGAAATTTGCGAGCACTGTTAAAAATCCTCGTTTTGGAATTGCTCATGTAGCTGCACCTGAACTTGCTCAGTGGTATTGTGATGAGATACATTCACGCTTTGCTAATTCTCCAAAGGCAATAATTTCAGAGGCTTCTCCCGCCTTGAGTGTACATATTGGCATTGGCGGAGCTGCTATCGCAGTCCTGGGGGGTTCTTAAAAAATGACAAAGAACCGTCCCCTGTCATTTT